>VAPB010040130.1_pt1 | contig 31117 bp, 28 predicted proteins | sample 3395101 | NCBI WGS metagenome assembly VAPB01 (sample SAMN08290433, study PRJNA428436) | hydrothermal vent metagenome | isolation source: Deep-sea hydrothermal vent chimney | place: Indian Ocean: Southwest Indian Ridge | reverse complement strand
TTGCAGTAATGTGAGTGCGGACACGAATAGTAGCAACAGTGTTACTCTCGGCTTCATAGACGGGGACACGAATCTCGATGCGGTCTTTGCTAATTTTGGTGTGACAAACCGTGTGTGCCTTGGTGACGGAACAGGAGGCTTTACCTGTAGTAATGTGAGTGGAGATAATAATTTAAGTCAGGGAGTTGCCCTTAGCCCCTCTTCTACTGAACAAGTGCCAACCATGAACGAATGGGGCATGATAATCTTCATTGTGCTTGCAGGGATTAGTTCTATTTACTATCTGAGGAAAAAGAGAACAGAAAGTTAAAAAAGATTTTAAAAAAATCTCAGAGGGCAGGATAGCATATCTCGCCCTTTTTTTATTATTAAAGGGCTTGGAATAACCAAAACCCACTGTATAGTAATTGTATAGTAGACAGGCGGTAACAGAAGGAAAGGGAGGGAAAAGCTCCCTCCCCAAATTCACGATAACCCCAAACAAACAGAAACAAAAGGAACTATACGGAAAACCTCAGCCCCCTTTTGTATGTCCTTCACACGGCAGAGGTCGGTCGCATCGACCATCGCCTACCATTACACTTCGCCAAGGCTTCGCGTAATTACCACTTCTCAGGCATTACTGAAATGTATAGGGCTCATAGTAAGCGTAGCGGCCTGCTTCGCCGAAGTGCTACGAAGGCTGAATAGCGAAGTTTACTCGCCTACCTTTTAACTTCAGTGATCAGGGAAAAAGGTTAAAGGATTAAATTATCGAAGTCCAACCTCCATAATTTTAGAAATACCTCTTGAAAAATAATGCTTTTCTCTTGACAATACATAATAAAAATGTACAATAAGCATGATTTAAAAATAATTAGTAATTAACTATATTAATAGTTAATTAAAAAACATCAAGGGAGGCAAATGCATGCTAAAAAGGTTTTTAGGCTTTTCCGGATATTTTTCATTGGTTCTCCTGTTCGTCGCTGCAATAAACATCCATCCTGCAGCTGCCCAGGTCACTATTGTATCGCAGCCCCCGGACCAGATTAATGGTTACTTTAGTGATCCTGATTGCAACGTTTGTCCTCCTGGCCTGCAATCCATAGCTGATAATTTTGTTTTAACCACCACCAGAACAATAGGCCAGATCAGGACATGGGGCGGGTGGAGTCCCGGCACTGCACCGCCACCTGATAACTTTACAGTCATCTTTCATAATGATGCTGCCGGTCTTCCGGGCACAAATGCAGCCCCTATGGAGTCAGGTGTACCTGTAACCAGACTTGCTACAGGTAATACTGTTAGCGGCCTGAATGAGTATGAATTTACACTAACACTTGCAAGTCCTGTTAGCCTTTCTCCCGGCACATACTGGGTTGAAATTTTTAATGATACTACAGGCAGTACTGAAAGCTATTTCTGGGAAACCGGCACCCTTGACGCAATTAATGGGGCCGCTAATTCCGCAGCTGACACTTTAAATATCCCGGGAAGTGCCTGGTTTAATACCTTTATTGACGGTTTAGCCATGGAGCTTATAACTGCTCAGGCTGTCCCCGCCCCAACCATGAACGAATGGGGAATGATAGTCTTCATGGTGCTTGCAGGTCTTGGTGCAATCTACCATCTAAGAAGAAAAAGGATAGAGAGTTAAAACAGTTTTTTAAAGAAGAGACATAGAGGGCTGGAGATAATCCCGCCCTTTTTTTATTATAGACCCCACATTTTAAAGGCTCTTACTCATCTTGAATAGCTGAGCGTATTTTCTCCTGAACTTCTTCTGAAAGCATATTTACATGATGTGTTTCTGTTTAATAAGCCTTTTGCAAATGCACACATCTTTAGAGGTGAATTGTATATGATTTCAACTTCATCCGGGTTTGGACAAGTATATTTCAAATTAGGTGGATTCAAACCAGGATTTGTAATTCGGATGATTCTATGAACAAAATCATCGCAATTTCTTACCAGATCAAGTGTCTTCCATTCAGGATTTAAAAATACCTTATACATTTTAATAAGGTTAGGCGCCATGCGTTCACCAAGATTTTCTAATATTTCCGGGTAAGTTTTTTTCAATATCTTTGAAGCATGAAAAATAAGAGCAAACAATTCTTTATAAGGACTAAATTATCGAGGTTTGACCTCGATAATTTAGTTTTATACTTTTTATGCCTGTTTTTTAGCAGGCTGGATGATATTATATCGGCCAAGTTTTTTATCAAGGCCTACTCTTGAAATTCCAAGAATCTTTGAAGCCCTGAGTTTATTACCGCCGGTCCTCTCTAATGCTTCATTAATACAATGTATCTCAAGTTCCTGAACTCTTTGCTTCAAAGATTCCGCCTCTGCCTCATTAAATTCAGGAAAGTTCAATGTCTGTCTCCAGCTCTGAATATCCTGAGAGCAGTTTTTAGCTGTAATATGCTCTCCTTCAGGAGTCAGGGCCACAAGGCGCTCGATTTCGTGATGGAGCTGACGCACATTACCCGGCCACAGATATTCTACAAACAGGTTCAGCACATCAGGAGAAAAGCCCGCAACTTTTTTGACAAAGTGCCTGCTGACCTTATCAAGAAAAAATATTGTCAGAGGGATTATATCTTCCTTTCTTTCCCTGAGAGGAGGAAGGAATATATCAACCGAAAAAATACGGAAAAACAGGTCATCCCTGAAGTGTCCCTTTGATACCTGTTTGCGCAGGTCCTTGTTTGTTGCGCTTACTATACGCAAGTCATAACGTATAACCCTGTTATTTCCAAGCCTGCTGCCTTCACCTTCCTGTATGGCACGCAGAAATTTAGGCTGCATGACAAGAGGCATATCAGCTATCTCATCAAGGAAGAGTGTGCCGCCTTTTGCCTCTTCAAAACGCCCTTCCCTCTTTGACACCGCACCGGTAAAGGCTCCTTTTTCATAGCCGAAAAATTCGCTTTCCATAAGGTTCTCAGGTATGGCAGCACAGTTTACCGAGACAAATGGCCTGTCCCTGCGGATGCTCGTTCTGTGGATCATGCGTGCGATATGCTCCTTGCCGGTACCGCTCTCTCCATGTATCAGTACATTCACAGGAGTCTTGCTCACGATTTGTACTGTTTTAAGAATGTTTTGCATTACCGGACTTTCAGCGATAAACTGCGAAAATTCGTTTTCTTCTTCCCAGAGCTCTTTAAAATCCCTGTTCAGGCGGCTTGAGACCTGAAGTATTTCCTCATTCAAGACAATATTTTCAATTGCCATTGAAAGATGCTTTGAGACTTCCTCCAGAAGTACGCCGTCCTGAAGAGTAAATCTTTTTCTGCTCCTCTTATTGAGTACCTGCACCGCCCCGATACAGCAATTTCCCATGATGCTATTAATGGGCGCGCATACAACATTCTTTACACTGAAGCCTGTTTTTTTTCCTACAGCATGGTGATAGCCCGGAATCTTTGTCGCATTGTTTTCAATAAGAAGCCTGCCTGTGGATATAACCTTACCGACAAAACTCCCTTCACGCGGCGCCTTAATCGCCCTCTCCTTCATGGCTGTGCCAAACTTGAGCCAGATAGTGTCTGCTCCAGGTTTTACAAAAAATATGCTGCACCGTTCAACATCGAGTATTTTCGGTACAATATCAACAAAAAACCTGAGGATTGACTCATAGTCATGCACTGTCCAGGCGCGGTTTACCTGCTCAAGCTTCATCCTGAGGTTATGCAGTCTCTGTACTGTCTCATTGTGGATCTCCACAAACTTATCCCCTTATAATTTAGCAAACAATATTTACATTGTCATATTTTAGCAAACTTTATATACATATAGTAAATAAAGTTAGCACTACTTGTCAATCAGCAAAAATTCACGCACTTACATACAGATTTTTGTGGCTTAGAGGAAAAAAATGTATACATTTTTACCTGTTATTTAATTAAACTGCCAGACAAAAAATTCCGATAAAGCATAAGTCATTAAAAATTAAAGCTTTATCTCCTTTAAGTGCCGTCAGGCATGATTTTTGTATATATATTATAGAGATGTAACATCATCAACCAAAGAAGGAACTAACATGAAAATATTAAACGGGACTGAAAGACCTGAGCCGCAATTTAAAAAATATGATGAGAGATATCCTGTTATTGCTGAGAAATTAATAAGCGAAATAACTTCAATAACAGATGTATTTGAAGTTGAACATGTTGGCAGTACAGCAGTACCCGGAAGCACGGGAAAAGGCATTATTGATCTGATGGCTCTGTATCCTGAAGGGAGGCTTGAGGAGACAAAAGAGATCCTGCTATCTATTGGTTTCTGTAAACAGGGCTGTGATTTTGCTTTCCAGTGGCCGGAGGACAGGCCCATGTATCTGGGCAATTACGATTTTGAAGGCAAGATATTTACAATTTATATTCATGTCTTAAGAAAGGACAGCGATGAAGTTGAACGGTTCCGGATATTTCGTGAACGTCTCAAGGAAAACCGTGACCTTCTTAAGGAATACTGTACTGTAAAGAAATCTCTGGTTTCAGAAGGAGTAAAAGACTCAGACGAATACACAAAAAGAAAAAAACCTATTATCAAAAAAATACTGCAATGTTAATCTGTCCCGGTTTTCTCCCGTCCATATAACGCAAATAAACCATTTAAATCTGCTATAATTGTACTGCCTTGAACCTGTTTAAGGCAGGATTATAGGATGAAGCACTCAAAACATACTTTATTAATATTTCTGTTATTAATCATTTCCATGTTTGTATGGGCAGGGGATGCCTGCTCAGCAATAAGCTTACCCACTGCCACACTCATGGGCAATGTCCAGACTACCAGCGGTATCGGTACAGGTTCATTTCAATTATCTAATGTCCGGATATCAAGGGTAAATTATATAAATGGAGATTTTGCGATTGCCAACGGTCCTGAAGAAAACATTCTTCTTGCAGATGTAGTTATATCAGGAGCTACGAGGACAGGGACTGTTACTTTTGGTAATGCTTCTATAGAAATTCGTGATCCAGGCGATTCTTTTAAATACCTGACAGGCACTTTAACCAATATATCCCTTTTTGAGATAAGTACGGGTATATTCTATTTTAATCTGCTTTTAGATAAAGATAACCCTGCTTCACTTAACATAACCAATACTTTTTTAAAAACTGATGCGCTTCACCCTTCAAGGTTTATAGATGAATTAAAACACTGGACAGGCACAGCCCATACAATCGGACTAAAACTCGGTTTTATCATTGCCGGCGACATTAACAGCAACAGCACCGGTGTTATATTTGACGGCTTAATAGCAGGAGGACAGGCAACTGTAGTGCCCACTCTGACGGAATGGGGCATGATAATATTTATGATATTTGCAGGAATCGGTTCTGTTTACTACCTGCCTACCGGTTTACACGCCGCAGGTATGCGGAGAAAAAAATAGCACCTTAAAAATTTCGTTTAAGAAAAATATATACAGGGCGAGGTTATTTCTACTCGCCCTTTTCGGTTATGAACAAACATGAAATAACCAAACGCTAAAATTCAGGTATTTCCTGCGCAAACTCCCTGTTTATTTTGCTATCCGGCAAACACACATTAACCTTGTAATTTCTATTTAAAATCAACAAGATATTTTTTTTCATATCCAGCCCTAATATTATAATTTTTTTTTATACTGCCATAAACATTACAAAATTGACAATTAAGACGCAATGTGTTAAAAAAATATACATTACTTTTTGTTTTGCTAAAAAGTTTTTATATGTAAATATTCTTTATACGAAACAAAAAAGTTTATTCCTAATCTTTACATAAAAATTTTCCTGTAAAAGCCAAATCCCGAGTAATCGGGAGACGGAAAGCTATTGGATCCCGATTACCCGGGATGGCCGAGCTGCCTAAGGATGAACCTTTGGTATGCTCGGCTTTTATTTTTATAAGGCCTAAAATAAATTCTTTTATTCGCATAACAAAAAAGGAGGAGATTATGAAAAAGCTGTTTGTTTTGCTTGTTGTGTTTTTTGCGTTATTCGTGTTCTCGGTTTATTCTCATGCAGAACTCTGGGACAGGGGATGCGGTATGATTTATGATGATTTTTCAAACATTACCTGGACTCAGGATTCCCGGTTGGTCCGGCCTGATTCTCCTTATGGCTCTCCTGATGCATGGGGTGTTGGTTATATAGGCTGGTTTGCTGCAAATACCTGGGCAGAAAATCTTGAATATGAGGACAACTGCCGGCTAGATATAAATGGGAATCCGTTGATATGGAAAAACTGGCGGCTGCCAAGTGCTTATAACCAGATTAATGGTCAGGATGACACTGGCACCAGCCCCTGCATTGGCTATGGCTGCGACCAGAGTGAAATGGGCCACATTTACTATGTTGATTTAGAGAACCCAATAGGCGGCCAACCTAGTAACGGCTTGCCGAATAACTGTACTGACTATCTTGATCGAGCTCCGGAAAATCAGGTCTGCTTTGACAACCTGGGAAGGTACAGGTACTGGTACGGCACACCCCCGGAGACATATCCGTTCTGGGAATTTGCATTTAGTGTCGGATATCAGGGACTTGCTGATTGCCACATAGGCTGGGCCGTACGTGACGGTGACGTGATGCCTTCACCCACACCAATACCAATGGACTTAAATCCAGGGAGTGAATCCAACACCATCAACACCAGCTCCAAAGGTACAACACTCGTGGCAATTCTAAGCACTGAAACTTTTGATGCTACTGTAGTAGACCCGGAAACCATTAGTCTTTCAGGAGTCAAGGTCAAAAAGGCTGGTAAAAAAGAAGACAAGGACAAAGAGTCTCATGAAATCAAAGAGTCTCATGAAAACAAAGAGGCTCATGAAATCAAAAAGTCTCATGAAAAAGAAGACAAGGACAAAAAGGATGATGAAAAAGAAGACAAGGACAAAAAGGATGATAAAAAAGATAAACATCACTGCAAGAAAAAGGATGTCAATGGTGATAAACAGAAAGATTTACTCTGCAAGGTCGATACTCAAGAACTTGTACAGGCCATTCTTACTGCAAACTCCATACAGGCATCTACTGCAAACTTTATGCAGGTAAATATACAAGGGTCTATAATTGTGCCTGTCGAATCAGTGGTTGTATTAGAGGCAGAGACTTTCTGGGGCACACCTCTCCGTGGTGAGGATACTGTTAGCATTGAATAATTAAAGGCTAAGAGAAAATTTAACCTGAAGTTTTTCTTTAAAGGGCGGGGGCTCATCCCCGCCTTTTTTTTAAAAAAATCCAGTGCCAGATATTTTAGATAAGTCACCTTTCCTTTTTATCACATTATTAATCAGAACAAAAACCAATAAAGTACCTGCCAAATAAACTGAAAAAATGCGTTTTTTAAATACTTGACAGATAAAGATTCTTTACTTTAAAATGCTGTTTAAGTTCTTAATAAACTTTTAATAAAGGGCAAACACCGGGTGCTTAATTATCATTAAAACTTTATAGGATAGTTAACTATAAAAAAGGAGTACAGGCATGAGAATAAAGTTTTATAATGCTTTATCTGTTTTTCTTTTTTCGCTGTGTTTTGTGTCATCTGTTTCAGCACAGATCATACTTTATGATCAGACAGGAAATATCGGCGGAAGCAGTGCATCTTCACAAAATTTTGAGCCTGCTTTTGATACGTTTGACAGCATGGCAGCAGACGATTTTGTAGTTCCAGGCGGAACGAGATGGAATGTTGAACAGGTTTATGTATTAGGTACTTACGGAGTTTTTCCCGGTCCTTTAAACAGTGTTAATGTTGCCTTTTATCGGGACAACGCAGGTCTTCCCGGAACGACTGTTGCGCAATTTAATTCGTTAATACCTGATTCAGGTATAAATCCAGAAATTACTGTCACACTTCCTGCACCAGTACAGCTTAACCAGGGCACTTACTGGATGAGTCTTCAGACCAACATTGATTTTACTGTTGGCGGTCAGTGGTACTGGACTGAATTTGCTGTCCAAAATAACAGTGAAAGCGCATGGATGAATCCAGGTGATGCATATACTACTGGTTGCACCAGCTGGAGCCGCAGAATTACTGACTGCGCTGTAGGTATATCCCCGGACTTGACATTCCAGATTCTTGGACAGGCTGCAGCCGTAATTCCAGCCCCCACCATGACGGAATGGGGCATGATAACTTTCATGTTATTGGCAGGAACCGGGGCTTTTTATTTTCTGAAGAAACATAGAAAATCATAACTAAAAAACATGAGTTTACATAGAAGGCAGGAAGAATTCTCCTGCCTTTTTTATTTTTATAATGAAAAAACAGGGCTTCTGTTTGTATAATAACTACTTATAGCTTTTTAAGTTTCCGGATACCATGAAAAAAGAACAGCTTAAAAATCAAAAAGAGGGGAAAGCCTCCAAAAACATCAGCCTTAGAAGGTTCATGATAACCTACACTGTCCTGATGGGGGTTTTCTTTGCATTAGTAGGGTTTGCGCCACTGCAAAAAATTATTGACATAAACGGAATTTACACAAACGGAATAGTTCTGATCACTACCAAACTCCTGGGCATACTGAACCTGCCCTGTACCTCTTATGGTTCAATAATACAATTGCCTTCTATCGCTCTTGATATAAAATTCGGCTGTAACGGACTTGAGGCGGTAATGATTTACTCAGTCGCTGTTATCGCATTTCCAGCAACCTGGAAAAATAAACTCCTCGGCATATTCGCCGGCTTTGTGGTAATACAGGTAATAAATATTTTACGTATAATCGGACTGGTCTATTCCGGAATTTATTTTAAGAAATTTTTTGAGTATATTCACGTCTATATCGCCCAGGGTATGATGATAGCGGTTGCGCTCGGGGTCTTCTTCCTTTATCTGCATTATATAAAAACAGATGGCAAAACAACTTAATAAGAAAACCTTACTGTTAACAAGCTTCATATTCGTAATTTCCTACCTTATTTTCCTGCTCCTCTGGCTACAGGCAAAAGAACATTACAATTACGCGGTTACTGTTACCGCCTCCAAAATCACCGCCGGCATTAAAAATATAGACCTTGACAGACTGATTCAGGAAAAAGATACGATCAAGATAATCTTTGACCTGGGCACTAAAAAGATAGGGATTGCCGTAAAATCATCTCCTTACATCTATAATGCACCGTTAACCTTTGCGATTCTTGCCGCTCTTTATCTTTTCATCAAAAGAAAAAAAAGGGCATATGCCGAGGGTATTTTAATGCTTCTGTTTGTGCATATTTTCTATATCACAACTTTTGAAGTTAAGCTGTTAACAGAAATATTTGCTGCTAAAGGATTTGAAGCTGAAAATCACCTGAAACTTTTTATATATCAATTTGTCTGGCTTTTTACCGAAAATATGGTGATAAGATTTGAACCGTTTTTGCTGGGGTTCTACCTGTTTGTGAGATTTAAAAAGCAGGAAGATTAGCTCTCCAGTTCTTAAATGTCTACCAGCCCGGAACTGACTCAGTTTTTTGTATTGTTTTTAAAGTGTTAGCCCTGAAGAATAAAAAAATCTTGACATTTCCTCTTTTTTTTGATAATTCTGTTATAGTAAGTTTGTTTCTTGTCTCTTGATTTCATTAATAACCCTACAAACGAAGGGGGTATGATTTTATGAAATTCCCACCGGATGACACGCTTAAGGAGATGGCAGAATCTATTGAATCTCTAAAGCAAAAAGGAGTATCCCGCAGAGACTTTATGAAATTCTGCTCTGCAATGGCTGCTATGCTCGCCTTACCAGCTTCATTCATCCCTAAAATTGCAGAGGCTGTAACCGGTAAAAAACCTGTGCTTGTGTGGCTTGAATATCAGGACTGCGCAGGTGACACCGAGGCCCTGCTGAGGGCAACAAAACCTACTGTCGGACAAATTATTCTTGATATCATGTCAGTGGATTATCATGAAACAATCATGGCACCGGCAGGCCATCAGGCTGAAAAATCACTCAGTGATGTAGTAAAAAATCACAAAGGGAACTATTTTGTCGTTGTAGAGGGTTCTATCCCTTTGAAGGACGACGGCGTTTACTGCTGTATAGGCGGCAGGTCTGCTGTTGACATAGCAAAAGAGGTCTGCGGTAATGCCCTTGCAACAATAGCCGTGGGCACCTGCGCCGCGTACGGCGGGATCCCCGCTGCCCTTCCCAACCCCACAGGCGCTGTAAGTATTAAAGAGGCTGTGCCCGGAGCTACAGTGATTAATTTGCCGGGTTGTCCGGTAAACGCAGAAAATATTACAGCCACTATTGTCCATTATCTTACATTCGGAACACTCCCTAATACAGACAAGTTCGGCAGGCCTTATTTTGCTTATGGTAAAAGGATTCATGATAACTGTGAAAGAAGAGGGCATTTTGACGCCGGACAGTTTGTAAGACAATGGGGAGATGAGGGGCACAAAGCAGGATGGTGCCTGTATGAAATGGGGTGCAAGGGACCGGAGACATTCCACAACTGCCCCACTATTAAATATAATGACGGTACCAGCTGGCCTGTTCAGGCAGGGCATGGCTGTCTTGGATGTTCCGAGCCTAATTTCTGGGATACCATGAGTCCGTTCTACAGGAGGCTTCCAAAAGTTCCCGGTGTAAGTGTTGAAAGCACCGCTGACAAGGTCGGCGTAGGGCTTGCTGCTGCTACCGCCGCTGGTATTCTTGTTCACGGCATAGGAAGATTAATTTCGCCTAAAAAGAAAGACGAAGGGGGTGAGTAACCTTGGCTAAAAAAATTGTCGTTGACCCTATTACAAGAATTGAAGGACACCTCAGGATCGAGGCAAAAGTAGAAAACGGTAAAATCGTTGATGCCTGGAGTTCCAGCACTATGTTCAGAGGGATAGAGCTTATTCTTAAGGGCAGGGATCCAAGAGACGCATGGGCATTTACACAGCGAATATGAGGCGTCTGAACAACGGTTCACGCAACCGCCTCGGTGAGAGCGGTCGAAAATGCCTTAAACATAACTATTCCTGACAACGCAAGAATTATCAGGAATCTTATCGCTGGAATTCAGTATGTTCAGGACCATGTAATACATTTTTATCACCTGCACGCGCTTGACTGGGTCGATATAGTAAGCGCCTTAAAAGCAGACCCTGCTCAGACATCGGCTCTGGCGCAAAAAATATCAGATTGGCCAAAATCGAGCACTGATTATTTCAGAAGTATTCAGAATAAACTGAAAGCTTTTGTGGATAATGGACAACTCGGTCCGTTTGCCAATGGTTACTGGGGACATCCGGCATACAAACTCCCGCCTGAGGCCAATCTTATGGCAGTCGCCCATTATCTTGAAGCTCTTGACTGGCAGAGAGATGTTATAAAGATACAGGCCCTGCTCGGCGCTAAAAACCCTCATGCTCAGACATATATAGTCGGAGGAATGTCCATACCTGTTGACCCCAACAGCCAGAACGCGCTCAACGCAGGAAGCATTCAGTTTATGAAGGGACTCGCGCAAAAAGCGCATGAATTTGTTGAAAAAGTATATATCCCGGATATACTCGCTATTGCTCCGTTCTATCTGGACTGGGCCGGACACGGCGCAGGCGTGGGGAATTTCCTCTCATATGGTGAATTCCCTAATGATTCAGTAAGCAACACAGACAACCTGTGGCTGCCGCGCGGTATTATTCTGAATAAAGACCTGTCAAAGGTCCACCAGGTCGACCATAAGAAAGTAACAGAATATGTTACCCATTCATGGTATGACTATTCAGACGATAACAAAAAAGCAAAACACCCGTGGGAGGGTGAAACAAATTATAATTATACAGGGCCAAAACCGCCTTATGAGTTCCTCAATACTGAAGGGAAATACTCATGGCTTAAAGCTCCCCGTTATGACAATAAAGCCATGGAGGTCGGCCCTCTGGCAAGGATGCTCGTTGCTTACGGCTCAGGGCATAAGAGGGTACAGGAAGTTGTCAATCATGTCCTTAAGACACTTGGAAACCTGCCCGCTACAGTGCTCTTCTCAACTCTTGGCAGGATAGCTGCAAGGGGCATTGAAACACTCATTACCGCCGAACAGATACCCGTATGGATAGACCAGCTTGCTGCCAACATGAAAAAAGGTGATCTAAAGATCCACAGCGGCGAGATGTGGGAACCTTCTGAATGGCCTTCTGAAGCAAAGGGTTACGGCCTTCACGAGGCACCAAGGGGAGCGCTCGGGCACTGGATAAGTATCAAGAATGAAAAGATCGCGAATTATCAGATCGTTGTACCCGGAACATGGAACGGTTCTCCCAGGGATGCAAGCAACCAGAGAGGCCCTTATGAGTCCGCCCTGATAGGAACACCGGTACATAATATCGAACAACCGGTTGAAATACTCAGGACAATACATTCATTTGATCCATGTATGGCATGTGCTGTTCACATCGTTGATCCTGACGGTAAAGAAGTTACAAGGATAAAGGTTAAATAAGGGGGGTGAAACTATGCAAGAGGAAAAAATAAAAGTATACGCATGGGAGTTCCCTGTCAGACTCACACACTGGATTAATGCGGCATGCTTCGTTATCCTTGCTATTACCGGTTTTTACATCGGTAAACCATTTATCCATGCTTATTCTTCAAAACAGTATATTATGGGCTGGGTGAGACTTGTACATTTCATAGCCGCATATGTTTATGTCATGAGTCTGATCTTAAGGATTTACTGGTCGTTTGTCGGAAATACTCATGCAAGCTGGAAAATTCTGTTTCCCTTTACCGGCAAACACCTGAAATACATGGGCAATGAGCTGAAATATTATCTGCTGATAAGCAAAGAGCCCCCTCATACCATAGGGCATACCTCCATTTCAGGGCTGGTATATCTGGTACTGCTTATGATCGTATTTTTCCAGGTAGTGTCAGGATTTGCCATGTACTCTGTAAGCCATACAGGCACAATCTGGCTGGTACTGGGAGGCTGGCTATTGCCTGTAATGCATCTCCCATATATCAGGCTGTTTCATCACCTGTTCATGTATGTGATTCTCTCTTTTGCGATTCTCCACATTTATGTAGCATGGTATTCTGACGTGAAGGGTAAAAGCGGCCTGATGGGCTCTATGTTCAACGGTCATAAGTTTATACCCAAAACATAACAGCCCGGTATATTAAAACCGAACTTAAGTAATTCAGTCCCGGAAAACCGGATAAATATTCTCCGGTTCTCCGGGGCATGTTTTTCAGGAGGAAACTTATTAAAATAGCGGTATTGGGCATAGGGAATATCCTCTTAATGGACGACGGCGTAGGGGTTCATGCTGTAAACAGGCTAAAAAACGAGTATGAGTTCCCCTCATCAGTAAACCTGATTGACGGCGGGACAAAAGGCCTTGATCTTCTGCCGTTATTTGAAAACCAGGATAAAGTCTTAATAATCGATGCTGCCAATTTCAGGAAAGAGCCCGGAACAATCGATACTGTAGACGGCGATAAAATACCGAGTTTTTTAAGCTCTAAACTCTCTGTACATCAGATAGGGCTGCCTGATATGCTTTTTGCCGCAAGACTTATGGGAATTACCCCGCCTGAAATGTGTCTGATCGGAATACAGCCCAAATCATTTGAAACAGGCACAGAACTTTCAGAAGAAATAAAAATCCAGTTTGAACCCCTTTTAAATAAAGTACTCCGGAAATTGAGAGCATGGGGAGTGGAAATCGTTCCCAAAAAAACTCCTGCTTTATAATATTGCAGTATTTTAAATAGAGTCAAATTAATAAAACCCTCTTTACATCAAAATAAAGATTATTTTTTTTAAACACGGTAAAATAAATCATCTGTCTACTGTTATTTTATAACGGAGGTTTTATATGTGCGTCGGTGTCCCGATGAAGATTATTGAAATCAACTACCCCTGCGGAATAGCAGAGGCTAAAGGGGTTAAAAGGGATATAGGGTTACAGCTCCTGCCTGAAAACGAGGTTAAAATCGGTGACTATGTAATAGTCCATGTGGGGTTTGCGATTGAGAAGCTTGATAAGGGTCAGGCTGATGAAATCTGGAACATGCTGGATGATATGCTAAGTCTTATAGACCAGGAGCAGGAAGATGCATGAAATATCCATAGTCCTTGGAATGATAGATGAATTAATGAGAATCGCAAATGAGAATAATGCCAGGAAAGTTCTGAGTGTAAACCTGAAAATAGGGAAAATGAGCGGAATTGTAACAGACTCCCTTATGTTTGCCTTTGACGCGGTTAAACTCGAACATCCAATCCTTTCATCAGCAGCGATAAAAATAAAGGAAATCCCCCTGGTTTATAAGTGCGGTAATTGCAAAAAAAGTTTTTCTCCCCGGCAGACCTGCCTGCCTGCAGGCAGGTCTGCCGGGGCTGACAGACCTGATGACATATGTTTTCCTTCCTGTCCTGATTGTGAATCTTACAAATTACAAATTGTATCAGGGGAGGAAATGGACATTGAGAATCTGGAAGTGGAAGTGTAGCTTATATTTTTTTGATAAGTTATGCTCTTAAGTAACAGGGAATAGTCTTTTCACTCATTCCTGCCTGCCTGCCGGCAGGCTCCCCCCGAATACTTCGGGACTAGATGGGTCGAATCGACAAACCGTTCAACAACCATCCCCTGTTACTTTTGCAAAAATATAAGCTGGTTTGGAGGGAATAATGTGTGATGTGTGCGGTTGCGGAGACAGCAGCTCTACTAAAGAGACAAAGGTTATAGATATAAACCAGAGCCTTATAAAGGCTAATAAGGCCGGGGCCGCAAGCAATAAAGAGCATTTTGATGAAAAAGGCATCCTTGCCGTAAATCTGATAAGTTCACCGGGATCCGGCAAGACCACCCTGCTTGAAAAAAGCATTGAAGCCCTGAGCCGTGACCTGAGCATGGGGGTGCTGGAGGGTGATATAGAGACAGAGCTAGATGCCGAAAGAATCAGGGAAAAAGGTGTTCCTGCTGTACAGCTTACAACCGGGGGCGCCTGTCACCTGGACTCTTCCTTAATTCATAAAGGATTCCACTCACTGGAGCACCAGTTAAACGGCAAAAAACTCGATATCCTGTTTATAGAAAATGTTGGCAACCTTGTGTGTCCATCCTTTTTTGAACTTGGCGAGCACATGAGAGTGGTTCTTGTGTCTGTACCGGAAGGGCCTGACAAACCGTTAAAATACCCCAAAGCCTTTAAAACGTCTCATGTATTTATTATCACAAAATCTGACCTTGTCCCCCACTTTGATTTTGATATAGAAAATGTTACAAAGGACGCGTTAACCCTTAACCCGTCTTTAAATGTTTTTGTTTTATCCGCAAAAACAGGGGAAGGATTAGGGGAATGGGTTAAGTTCATAAAAGAAGAAGTGAAAAAACAGGGTTCAAGGATTCAAGGATTCAAGTGAAAAGAATTTATACTTATTTCAGTACCAGACGCCTCGACACCTCGACCCCTGGAATCCTTTTATTATAAATATGTCGAAGATTGAGATAGGGCATGGAAGCGGAGGAAGGCTTACCCGGAACCTGATAGAAACACTGTTCCTGAAATACCTTGGCTCTGAAGAATTAAAACCGCTTGAGGACTCCGCATACATAGACCTTAAAAGCAGTAAAATTGCAATAACTACAGACTCATATGTAGTACGCCCGCTTTTTTTCCCGGGGGGCGATATAGGCAAACTGTCAATTTGCGGCGCTGTAAATGACCTGGTAGTCAGCGGAGCCGTGCCCAGATATTTATCAGCCGGCTTTATAATTGAAGAAGGTTTTTCGCTTAAAAGCCTCGAGCATATCCTGATGAGCATAAAAAAAGTTTCCGAAATAACAGGAGCCCGCATTGTAACCGGTGATACAAAGGTTGTTGAAAAAAATAAGTGCGACGGCGTATACATTAATACGACCTGTGTAGGCGAGATTATTAAACCCATGTTTTTGAGCGGTATTTCCCCGGGTGATAAAGTTATTGTAACCGGAACGGTCGGGGACCACGGGACATCTGTAGCTTTAGCAAGAAACGAGTTTAAGATAGATGCCCGGGTAAAGAGTGATTGCGCTCCTTTAAATGACCTGCTCATTCCGGTGTTTGAAATAGAAGGCATCAAGTGGATGAGAGATCCTACACGCGGGGGTATAGCCACTGTGCTTGCGGAAGTGTCAGAGAATACAGGATATGGTATTGAAATTTTTGAGGAACTCGTTCCTGTAAGGGAAGATGTCCGTTTTATCTCTGATATGCTCGGTTATGATCCTCTTTATCTGGCCAATGAGGGAAAAGCTGTAGTGATAGTATCGCCTGAAAGCGCAGAAAGAGTTCTTGAAACCCTTAAAAAACATCCTCTGGGAAAAGACTCAGCTATAATAGGTGATGTGATGTCAAGGTTTAAAGGCGTGAGATTAAAAACCGGGATCGGAGGGGAACGGGTATTAGATTTACTTGAGGAAGAATTACTGCCCCGTATCTGTTGATACGATATAAAAAATCAAAAATAAAATATCAAAATTGTGGAATATGTTGATTAAAATTATAAACCCTCATTTTTATATTTTGAATTTTGGTTTGTCATTTTACATTTTAATTTTTAATTTAACTCTATGGACAAAATTAAAAAATTAGTAAAGCACATCCACTCTCTTGTCCCTTCAGACAGGAAGATAAAAATCATGAATGTCTGCGGATCCCATGAGCATACAATCGCTTATTCAGGGCTAAGGAGTGTAATACCCGAAAATCTTGAGATAATTCCCGGGCCGGGCTGTCCGGTATGTGTATGTCCCGAGAGCGACATTATAAATGCGATTAACCTCTCAAAAAGAGATGATGTAATTCTGGTTACATACGGGGATATGCTCAGAGTGCCGACAAAAAACGGCTCTATAAGAACTGATGGGGGAAATTTTAAAATGGTTACCTCTCCGTTTGAATGCCTGGATACCGCAAAATCAAATCCGGACAGGAAAATAGTTTTTTTCTCAATAGGCTTTGAAACAACCACAGCCCCCACAGCCGGCATACTTGAAATGGGGATACCTGAAAATCTATATATCCTGAGCTCTCACAGACTAACACCCACAATCATGGAAGTTCTGGTTAAGGATGCAGAAGTAGGGGTTGACGGATTTATAGCGCCCGGGCATGTTTCAGCTATTGTCGGCTCTAATGCCTGGAACGTATTCTCTGAAAAATACGGAATACCAACAGTTGTTGCAGGTTTTAATGCTGATAACCTTATGCTCGGTATAGCCAGGATACTCACACAACTGAAAAATGGAGATGTAAAAACAGAAAATGTCTATACAGGCGTAGTAAAACCTGAAGGCAATGTACAGGCCCAAAAAATAATACACAAATTCTTCGAGGTTTCTGATGTTAACTGGAGAGGTATTGGGTATATTCCCGGTTCAGGGCTGGAATTAAGGGATAAGTATTCTGAGAGAGACGCAAGAATAGCCTTTAACCTTAAAGAGACCAAAGAAGAGAAAATCCCCGGCTGCTTATGCGGTAATATAGTTCTTGGTAAGGCTTATCCAACTGAATGCAGGTTATTTAAAAAGGTTTGCAGTCCAAAGGATCCGAAAGGGCCGTGCATGGTCTCTATTGAGGGAGCATGCAATATATGGTATAAAACCAACTGAACGCTGATGATCACAAATAAGAAATACAGATTAATACAGATATTTAATTAATGAATTTTACATATTATCTCTGGCTGATACTGCTAATCATCTACATCTTAAGCCCTCTGGATGCACATCCGCTTTTTTTTGATGACATAATTGCATCAGGAATATTGTTTTACCTGATGTATAAAAATGCAAAGCAAAAAAAACAGCGGCAGCAATACTATTCCCGCTTTCATTCAGGCGATCAAACGCAGGAACACAAAAAAAATGAATCCGGTACCCGTTTGAGCTTTAAAGAAGCCTGCAATATACTGGAAGTCAGTCCTGACGCAACGGTAGATGAGGTAAAAAAGGCATATAAGGAAAAGATAGCCAAATCCCATCCTGACAAAGTCAGCCATCTCAGTAAAGAACTTCAGGACAAGGCAAAAGAACTCACCCTTGAATTAAACCAGGCCATTGATATCTTCAAACATTATAAAAAGACATGAGACTGAAGATCAAAATAACCGGACTTGTGCAGGGGGTGGGTTTCAGGCCGTTTGTTTACAGACTGGCAAAAGAAGCAGGGTTAACAGGATATGTCCTTAACGATACCGAAGGAGTAAAGATTGAGGTTGAGGGTCAAAAAGAAAAATTAGATGATTTCCTAATCAGGCTGGAAAAGGAAAAACCCGCTATTTCAAAAATATACAGCCTTCAGCATTCTTTTCTTCCTGCCTCACGGTTTGTCTCACTGCAAAGCGGACAAGGCGGGGAAAATGCAGGTTTTAAAGATTTTGAAATAAGAAAAAGTCAGGAACCAGGAGATAAAAAGGCCCCTATCCTGCCGGATATATCTGTCTGCAATGAATGCCTTAAAGACATAAACACTCCTTCGGACAGAAGATATATGTATCCGTTTACAAACTGTACAAACTGCGGGCCGCGTTTTACAATTATTGAAGACATACCCTATGACAGGAAAAATACATCCATGAAATCCTTCAGCATGTGCCCGGATTGTGAGGCAGAGTATTCCCTCCCATCGGACAGGAGGTTTCATGCACAGCCCGATGCCTGTTCCGTATGCGGTCCTTCAGTATGTCTTTATAATGAAAAAGGGGAATTAATATTAACAAAGGACAGCGCCATAAAAAAAACTATAGACTTGATAAATGAAGGCCTTATTATCGCTATAAAGGGTATCGGCGGATATCACCTTGTATGTGATGCAGCCGATAAAACCGCTGTTGACAGGTTAAGGAAAAGAAAACATAGAGAAGAAAAACCAATGGCTGTAATGTTCCCTGATCTGTCCGGTATAAAAGCAGCGGCTTACACAGATTCACTTGAAGAACGTGCTTTAAACTCCATAGAAAAACCAATTGTCATACTGAAAAAAAAAGAGACCGCTCCTCTTGCGGATTCAGTCTCTCCTGATAACGGCACTATCGGAGCATTTCTGCCCTACACCCCGCTGCACCATATAATCCTGCAAGCAATTAAAAAACCCGTTATAGCTACAAGTGCCAATATGACAGACGAACCCATAGTAAAAGATAATGCAGACGCATTTGAGCGCCTTTCAGACATTACAGATTACACCCTTTCGCATAATAGACACATAGTCAGGAGATGTGATGATTCCGTTGTCAGAATAACAGCGCAAAGACAGGTTCCCTTAAGACGCTCCCGGGGATTTGCGCCGCTGGCCATTACCCTGCCTTTTAAAATTAACAAACCCGTGCTCTGTCTTGGGCCGTATATGAATAATACGATAGCGGTCGGTATTGATGATAAAGTGTTTATGTCCCAGCATATCGGAGACCTCGATACCCCTCTTGCAACAGATTTTTACGAGGAAACCATAAATGATTTTCTGAAAATGTTTGATGTGAAACCAGAAGTTGTAGTTTCGGACATGCACCCCGGATACTACTCTACAAGATTCGGAGAAAAGCACTACAAAAACAGATTAACCCGGGTTCAGCACCATTTTGCGCACATAATATCATGTATGGCTGAAAACGATTTACCTGGCGGCACAGATGTAATCGGCTTCAGCTTTGACGGAACCGGCTACGGTATGGATAAAACCATATGGGGTGGTGAAGTGCTTATAGCTTCCTACAAAAAATTCAGGAGAGCATTTCATCTGCGTCCTTACAAACTGCCGGGAGGAGACAAAGCTGTCAAAGAACCTTTCAGGACCGCACTTTCTCTTTTATTTGAAACATTCGGGGAGAACGCTGCCGGAAAATTATCCCTGATACCTGAAAATGAGAGGCTGTTTTTCATTGAAATGATTAAAAAAAATATTAACTCTCCTGTTACAACGAGCATGGGAAGACTTTTTGATGGTGTTGCCTCGATAATTAATTTAAAACAGAGGATATCTTATCATGCCCAGGCCGCTATATCACTGGAACAGTGCGCTCTTAAATCAGATGCAACAGACTCATACCGTTTTAGTATTGAAAACAGCATTATTGACTACAGACCGTTAATAAAAAATATAGTAAATGATTTAAAATCAGGAGTATCATGCCCGGTAATTGCAAAAAAATTTCACAACTCTATAGTAGACATTATTTTATCCATTTCCGGATCATTAAAAAAAGAGACCGGCATTTCGACAGTCGCTCTATCAGGGGGAGTTTTTCAGAATACCATTCTCCTTGAAAATACCTTTAACGCTCTTAAAGAGAACGGCTTCACCCCGATTATTCACCAGCTTGTCCCTGCAAATGACGGCGGGATATCCCTCGGACAGGCTGTTTACAGCCAATTCCTGTAGGATATTGCTTATGTATTCAGGCAGATGCATGTAGAACAAAAACGATTATAATTACCCGGAGGAAAACAATAATAAACAGCAAAAAAGAGATTCACGGCTGGGATTTAAAACTCTGGTTATGGGTTTTATTGTGTGTTACAGGGATATTTTCTGCTGTCCCTGCAGCCAGAGCTGTTCAACAGTTTATCTCAAAGACAGCCGGCCCTCAATTTTTTACCTATTTTGTTCTTTTTTTTATTGTCTCAGCACTGGTCGCGCTGTTTTATTATTTTATTTTTAGACTAAAAGTAACAAAGGTATCGCAATATGTATGGCTTTTTTTATGCGGCGGATTATATGTCTATTTCACAATTCAGCTAAAGAGCAATCCAGTAGAGACGATCCACTTTCTTATATACGGCCTGCTCTCATATTTTTTATTTAAAGCGCTCAATCATAGAATAAGGGACAGGACTGTATATATAACCGTTCTGCTATTTGTGCTGTTAGTCGGCACTGCGGATGAATTCCTGCAATGGATAATGCCGGGAAGATACTGGGATTACAGGGACATCGGACTTAACACGCTCGCCGGTGGAATCTTTCTGCTCGCTGTATGGAAAGGGATAAGACCAAAAAGCATATATGGAGCTGTCCAAAAAATATCCGTCAAAACATTAATCGGGATCGCAACTGTCAATTTGATTTTCCTGGGCCTGTGCCTTGTCAATACTCCGGATATGGTAAAGCGCTACACAGAGATTTTTAAAAACTTATCATGGCTTAAAAACGAGGAATCAATGACTGAATTCGGTTACTTGCACAGTGACGCTGAGATCGGCATATTTTATTCAAGGTTGACTTTGGAAGAATTAAGATCAATCGACCTTGACAATGGTAAACGCTACGGGAACATGCTGTTTCAGAAGAAACGTTCAGATCCGGCATTTAGAGTTTATACGCCTTACACCAATACATTCTTATTTGAATACCGCTTACACCTCTTCAGAAGAAACCACCATTTTAACCAATTTAAACAGGCAGATGACCAAAACAATAAAATAAGATCCGGCGGTATTGCATTCAGGGAAAATCTAATCGTTAAAAAATACTTCGGCAGCACTTTAAAACACTCCGGGTTTGCCTGGACTGACGAAAAAACAACGAGACTGAAAAAGACCGCCTCCGAATGGAACAGTGATTACGTAAGCAAAGCTGGCATTAATCTTATAACATCTTTCAGTCTGAAACAGGCTTTATGGATAATTATAATTGCTTTGATTATGGTTCCGGCTTTCGGCACGCTATGGCACAGGCGCCTCAAGAAATAAAAATCGTTCATAGTTCATAGCTTGCCTGCCAGTCAGTTTGGCGGGTTGATTGTTCATAGTTACCAGCTTATCGATAAACGATGAACGGTGAACGAATAACTAATGTGGGGGGAAACACCACATGAATTATTCATCTTCTACCGGCAGGCTATTCTCCAGCCACTCATCTATTCCGCCTTCGTATATTTTTACATTCTGGACATTAAGCAGTGTTAGTCCAAGAGCAGCCTTGCCGGATGCCCTGCAATCTTTATTTTTACAGTATATTACAATCTCATTGTACCGGGTTAATTCATCTCTTCTATCTGCAACTTCAGGATAAGGGATTGTTTTAGACCCTTTGATCCTGAACCTGTTGCCGTTATATTTACCTATTGTATCGACCAGTATAAAATCAGCCTGTTCATTTATCCGTTTTAACAGTTCGTCTTTATTTATACATTCCAAAGATATTTTGAATTCTTTAAGATACGACATTGTTATTCCCCCTTAAGCATTATTTTAGATATATGCAGTTTTTAGTTCTTTGTTATAATATCAAAAATGACAAGGAGAAGGCATCCTGAAAAAAAACAGTAAACCCCGTTAGAAGAACTTTGCCCACACTGAAAGCAGCGGGGATTTCTAACGGGGTAAACAAAAAACTCTCAGGGAAAACAGAAATCACAATATGTACAAACACTGACTGCGAACTGAGAAGGGGAAATAGAAACTGTAAGGGGTTTGAAGGGTGTCCGGGCTACAAAGGAAAATAGAAAACTATCAGGAGGATAGATGAAAGATTATGGTTACAGCAGTAGAAGGGGTAAAAACAGGCTCAAACATTTTATTTTATTTCTTGGTTTTTTTGTCTTTATTCTTGGCACAGCCTATGGTGCATATAAATTGTTCTTTATACCGGCTCCTGTAGTTGAGGGAACCGGAGAATTTGAACTTCTTCCAGCGGATAAGACTGTAACGCTTAAGGGGAAAAACCTCAAGGCTATAGATATATTCATCATTCAGGGAAATAAGAAAATTGAATTATTGAAAGATATAACCGATAGCATCGAAAAAACGTATACATTACAGATAAAACCTAAAGACCTTAACTTAACTGACGGTACGGCTACGGTAGTTGTCAAAGCAAGGTCAGGCATTTTAAAGGATGTTAAATATGAGGTAGACGCGATAATCGATACAGTGCCGCCGGCTATTGAAATAATAAAAGCCCCTTCAACAGTCTATACGGGCAGTGGAGGGATCGTGCTTTTAAGGGCAAAAGATGCGGACTCCGTATTTATCAAGCTTATAGTGCCGGTTAACGGTCAATCACGGGAAAATTATATATTCAAAGCTTTCAAATCTCCCTATGATACCGGCCTGGAATTATTCTCAACCGGCAAACAGACTGCAGAAACATATATCGCGTTTTTTCCTGCGCCCTTTAACAGCAATAATAACAGCGTCTTTTATGCTATGGCCACAGATAATGTCGGTAATCAGAGCATAAGGGCCCTCTCCACAAGGCTGAAGAAAAAACTGTACAACACCACCTCTATAAAAATAGATGATGCTTTTATCAATACTGTGGTTTACCCTCTATTAAACGAAACTGACGGATCTGACCCTGCAGGGGCATTTAAAAAAGCTAATGAGGAGTGGAGAAAGGACAGCTTAAAACAGCTTCTTCGGATCGGCCAAAAAACAGAACCGGATATTTTGTGGGAAGGGCGTTTCCTGCAGTTAAGGAACACCAAAGTTATGGCCACTTATGGAGAGAAAAGGTTCTATTTATACAATGATAAGCAGATAAGCACAAGCTCCCATCTTGGATATGACCTGGCCTCCACTGAACACGCGATGGTCGAGGCCGCCAATTCAGGGGTGATAAGGTTTGCCGATGATCTTGGGATATACGGAAACACTGTCATCATAGACCACGGCCTCGGACTTATGAGCCTTTACGGACACCTCTCAATGATAATAGTTAAAAGAGGACAAACCGTTGAGCAAAACGAAATAATCGGCAAGACTGGCGCTACAGGCCTGGCAGGGGGTGACCACCTGCATTTCGGGATGCTTATTCATGGTTATGAGGTATCTCCCCTGTACTGGTGGGACCCGCACTGGGTAAAAGTAAATATTCTGGACCATCTGGAGAAGATAAAAGAACAGGAAGAGCAGGATTCAGGTGAAATATCATACTAGAGTCTTTGGAATAACAAATAATGTATAAATAATAACGTTTTTCAAAAATCTTTCAGCCTTAGTTCTGCCAAAGCAAACCATTCTTTGGGGTCTGAAAACCATTGCGTGACAGCCAGTCCTGCTTCAAATGCCATGTGTTCGGCTTTTTCCCTGCTGAACTTTCTGCAAATCTCAGTATGAATTGTCTCATCTTTTTCCAATGCTACATTTAATCCCAGTGCGTCTATCTCGGCGGAAATCCTTCTGTTTGCCCTTAAGTGCATTTCCACCTGTTCTTCAGTCTCATTAAAAAATGCCCGGTGATCAAAATGCGATAAATTAAAGCCAGCATCCAGCTCACGGTTTAAAACACTTAAAATATTCTTATTAAACTCGGACGTTACTCCCTGAGAGTCATTATATGCTGATTCCAGTATTTTTTTAGACTTGATCAGGTCAAGACCAATAAAAAATCTGTCTTCTGCCCGCATCGAACCGGCGACAAACCGCAAAAAATTTAAGCGGTCTGCTTCGTTAAGGTTGCCTATTGTACTGCCAAAAAATAATATAATTCTGGGACAGCCGCTCGGTATCGCATAAGTATGCCGGGTAAAATCGGCAACTATTCCCAACACCGTAAGTGCCGGGTATATCTCAAGCAGTTCCCTGGATGATTCAAACATTGCGGTTTTGCTTACATCCACAGGCACATACCGTAAATAAGGTATTCTTGCTTTACCAGCCGCATCCAGAAGCATCTTGATCTTCCAGTTAGAACCTGACCCGAGTTCTACCAGGTCCCCCTGCTCGAATGAACCCATTATCTCATGTACTGTATCCTTTAAAATTGATATCTCGGTTCGTGTAGGGTAATATTCGGTCAAACAGCAGATCTCCTCAAAAAGCCGGGAACCACGGGCATCGTAAAAATATTTACTCGGAATAAACTTCTGCTGTGCCGTTAAACCGGCACGGATATCCTTTTTCATTTCGCTGTGAAATGTATTATCCAGATCATTCTGTATCTCGATAAAAGATGTTTTACATACAGTATTCTGGTTCATTTTAAAACTCCTTTCATTTAACTTCAGCGGCAGGGCACAAAACGAACTGTACTGCCTGTTTCCTGAATTACTTCTTTAAAAATAGAGATAACCCTCTCGATTTCCTCCCCTGTATTTTCGATCCCGAGAGACAGCCTGATTGAACAGTGCGCCTCTTCTTCTGATAAACCCATCGCAAGCAATGAATGGGAGGGTTCTGGTGAACCCGAGCGGCATGCAGAACCTGATGAAAGAGCAACCCCTCTCTGATCCATAGCCATTACAAGTGATTCACCCCTTATCCCGGGCAAATAAAGGTTTATGGTATTGGGCAGCCTTTCCTCTCTATGGCCGTTTAATCTCGTACCGGGCAACAGTTCCATTATCCCCTTTTCAAGCACGTCGCGTAACTGCCTGATTCGCCCCATATCAGAAAGACGCTGCACTGCCAGTTCAGCCGCTCTGCCAAGACCGACAATCCCTGTTACATTTTCTGTCCCTGCTCGCAGCCCCCCTTCCTGACTGCCGCCGTGAACAAGGTTTTCCATATGAATCCCTTTGCGTACATACAGGGCGCCAACTCCCTTTGGACCGTACAGCTTATGTCCGGACATTGTTAACAGGTCAACACCCAGCACATTGACATCAAGAGGAATTTTGGCAACAGCCTGTGTTGCGTCCGTATGAAATAATATACCCTTTTCTCCGGCAGTATGAGCAAGTTCAGCAATAGGCTGAATCGTCCCTGTTTCATTGTTAGCAGTCATTATGCTGACAAGAAAAGTCTTTTTATTTATAGCCGCATCCAGATCACGGCTGTCTATCCTGCCTGTTTTATCGACTTCAAGATATGTTATCTGAAATCCGGACTTCTCAAGCCAGTCACATGCAGAAAGCACTGACGGGTGTTCAATGGATGAGGTAACAATATGATTTTTACTGCCCTTACAGACAAACGCCAGCCCTTTTAAAACCAGATTGTTTGCCTCAGACCCGCTGCCTGTAAATACAATACGCCTTGCCGTGCAGTTAAGCATTTGAGCAATGCTCCTGCGTGCTGTATCTATTAGAGAACGCGTCATTTTCCCCTCGCTATGTATGCTTGAAGGATTTCCATAACTGTCTTCCATGTACTTGAGCATAATTCTGCGGACTTCAATGTTAAGAGGAGTAGTAGCATTATTATCAAGATAGATCCTCGTACCGTATTTAACCGGTCCTTCTGATTTAACAGCCTCTTTAGTAAAAGTATACTCTCCTGAATCCATATAGACCGTCCCCTCTTTCGTGACCGTTTTCTCTACTTCACAAAGAAGCGCTTTATAAACAGGAAAACCTGAAACAGGATCATAGCGATTAAGGTCTGTTAACTTATTAATATTGCACTTCTGCCATGCCTCAGGGCCGACAGGGCCGCCACCGCCCATATTTGCATCGACTGAACCCTGCACAATATCATCGGTTACTATCGCCCTCATTGATACCTGGCCCCTTTTAGTTTTGACATTAACAAGGTCCCCGTATGCAATGCCCCTTGCTTCTGCATCAACACTGTTTATGGTTACAGCAGGCTCAGGCCGTTCTTTATATAAACCCGGAATGCCATGATGCTGTGAGCGAAAATCAGTTGTCACACGTGAACCTGAATTAAAAATAAGCGGGAATTGTTTTAAAAGTCCGGGCTCTGAAACAGGGCCTTCCCCGGGTTCCGTATAAACAGGCAGGGGATCATAACCGTGCTCCTCGAGGATTGATGATGCTATTTCAAACTTCCCGCTCGGCGTATCAAATCCAGGTTTTCCGTCAGTTCTGAGAAAACCCTTTTCCCACTTTTTATACTGCATTATCACTGTTGGACACCGGACAATGCCGCCTTTGGCCCGCACATCCCCGATTGTAAAACCGGAGCCTTTTAACGCATGGCGTAAAAGTTCTTCTTCGTCTTGAGGGTAAAGGTGTCCATATCCAAGGTGCCTGGCCAGTCCAGCCATAATAAAGAAATCATTACGGGCCTCGCCTAACGGTTCGATCACCTTTTCGCGTATTCTGAAAACAGGGCCGTAAGTCATATATGATTCAATTTCATACATGGTAGTAGCCGGAAGGACTATATCCGCGTACGCAGAATCTGCTGTAAGCTGACGGTCTATGCATACAAGGAAATCCAGCCCATTCAGTGTATTACGCCAAACAGCAGGCTCAGGCCATGCAGTTATTATTGAGCCTCCCAGAACAATAAGCGAGCGGACCGGATACGGCTTCCCTTTAAGCACCGCTTCCGGCAAAGCGATAGCATGTGACTCTTCCCGATACATACTGTAAACAGGAAAACGGTCCCGGCCGAGAGCTTTACGCACATCAGGATTAGGGATATGTCCTTCACGATTAATAGGGAAATGGTTTTCACGCATTGTAAAACACCGGCCCCCGGGAATATCGAGCTGTCCGGCAAACGCCCATAAAACATGAGTAGCGCGTATTGCCTGAACACCGCTCTCGCTATATTCAAGACCGCTGTACATAACAGGTGATACTCCATCTGTCTCAGCGATACGCCTTGCAAGGGACTTAACAGTACCGGCAGGCACACCTGTAATCCCTTCAACTGTTTCAGGTGTAAAATACTCTGCATACCGTGTAAACTCCTCAAATCCCTTTGTCCATTCATTCACAAAAACCTCATCAAAGAGTTCTTCATTAATAATCACATTGCACATGCCAAGGGCAAGAGCGCCGTCAGTGCCGGGCCGGATCGGAACCCACTCAGCATCAGTGAGCTTAGCAGTCATGGTCTGCCGCGGATCAATAACCACTACCTGAGCACCCCGGCTGTGTGCTTTTACTATCCTGTCAAGATCCAGAGGCGGACAGTCAGTAGCAGGATTTGCTCCCCACACCACAATCATCCGGGCATTTTCAATGTCTGAAAACATGTTTATTAACATACCGCCCATTGTTACATGGGGAGCGATCATCGCAAAAGAGACATAACACAGCGCGCCCACACCCATGGTGTTTGGAGACCCAAACGGAAACAATACGCTTGAAGCAGAAGAAACAGCTGTGCCTGCTGGTTGAAAAATATCACACATTGAAAGCTCAAAACCGCCCCGTCCTGTATAGACAGAGACAGCTTCCGGTCCATGCTCTGATTTAATCCTGTTCAGTTTCTCTTCGATAATACCGTAAGCATCATCCCATGAGATCCGTTCAAACTCATATGTCCCTTTTGGACCTTTTCTGCGCATGGGATATAAAAGCCGTTCACTCGAATACACTATTTCAGCTGAATGCTTACCAAGCCTGCATATAACCCCAAGACTGGAACTCTCATCAGGCCTTACCTTATGAATCCTGCCCTGGTCATCATATGTAACAATGACCCAGCACCCTGCCGGACAGATTCCGCACAATACAGCCCTTTCTCTGTCAGTTTTCCCTGAGATCATAAAATCCTTTTAAACAGACAAATAAGAAAACCCTGCCCAGGAGGCAGGGTTGATACTGAGCAGCACATTGTTTCAGAATATATGTGCTGCCGAAGCATCAAATTTTTATCTTTTTTCTCCTTAAATAATATAGTGATACAATCCCGGCAAGTATGATAAAGATTATCATCCCCCGGCTATTCATGGCAGGGGCCGGGACAAAAATTTCCTGAGCACCTAAGGCAATAAAAGAAGCTGGTGCATTCTGGTTGAAGAATGAAGCTATAATCCAGTCAGGGGTACGTCCGGTATTTGATACCCTCACTTCATCAATAACACCGTTAAAATATTCATTCCCGCCCAAGCCTGAACCTATCATAATATATTGTCCCGTCCTGTTTGCAGCACACCCGCCTCCGCTGCCTATCTGTATACCATCCTCATACAGGATATAATTTGAACCCGTTACACTCCACACAATATGATGCCAGCCGGCAGCAGCTGAGCCATGATTTATATTGCCGCACCGTCCCCAGATATTATAACTGCTGTCCTCAAGCGCAAGCAGCTGTTTATCATTATCCAGATCGATTATTGTATCCCAGTTACCACTTAAAGGAATTACACTGGTATTAATCCAGGCTGAATAAGTGAAATCCGTAAATATGATAGATGTCTTATCAATCTGAACCCAATCACCTGAACCATCAAAGTCCTGTCCGCTTAAGATCTGCCCTGATGCAGTGGCATTATTATTCTGAACGCCGTTGTCATTATAAGTTGAATCCTTATGAACACTGCCGATGCTTTCATCAGTAACTGTTTCATCAAGATGCCATACCCCTGTATAGTTTACGTCCCAGGTTGAACCGTCAGTCTCCCACTGGTCAACAGCACCTGGATTACCGTAATATATGTATAGTTCTGTATCTGAAGCAGATGACACATTCGGAACCATTACCCAGGCTGTAAACTCGCCGGTTACACTGTTATAGAGCACTTTTTCATGGTTAAGCTTCATTGTTCCGCTCGCATTTGTAAAAAATATATCCCCGCCGTTTGTCTTTCCTACATTACCGCCAGGGACAGCTATCAGGTTTGTATCGGTTACACTGACCAGCACAGGAAAGTTTGACAGGTCACCGGGCACCAGAACGCTGTCTATGGTAATCTTCTGACGAAAACCCCAGTTAGAACTGTACCATAAGGCAAATGCATCACCTGCAGTCATTGCCACGATAGTAAACAAAATTATTACTGTCAATAAATACAGTTTTAAACTATCCTTTATAACCATATATCCTCCCCTGTTATTGTCATTATTATGTAACACTAATTTTTATATATAAAACATAATGTGTCAAGGTTTTTTCGAATCCTCACCAAAATCTTAACAATCACGCCTTCAGTACTAATAAGTCATTTGTGTTCATTATGGTCCGCTCCATCTTCCAGCAGCTGCCATTCAGCATAACCGGGCCTGCTTTGTCCGGATCTGCTGCTTTTAAGTCTTACCCGGTTTTTTAGCGGGTGGGTCTTAACAGTTATATACGCCCTTACAAGGTTGGCAACAGTCGCTTCCTGCAGTGTAATCTCCATCCCGTTTTTTAGTGCTATTGTCGTTCTAAGATGTTTATGCCCTTCTGGTATTTCAGCGATTAACTCTTTTACATCTTCATTGATTATATTCATATTTATATCCTCCGGTTTATCCACTCAAGGTTTTAATATAAACACACTATAACCCCATAATCAGCTTGTACAATTCCGGGTATTCATCCTCTGAAATGGAGATGTCCTGCTTTAAAAGCCTCAGTCCTTCAGGAACGAACTTTAAAAAATATTTTTTACCTTTTTCAGCAGACAAAAAACCATATGCCCCGAGTGCCTGCATATGCCTCTGAAGCCTGACAACGGGCAATGTTTCTCTAAAAACATTCTCATTGAATTTATCCCCTGTTCTGCCCGTCATTTCACTGATGTAGTAATTTAAGATGTTGTTTCTTATATCATCCTGAAGCCGGTAATACGGATCCCATAATATTGATACCAGATCATAGGCCGGCGGCCCCATCCTTGCTCCCTGATAATCGATTAACCGCAGTATTTCACCTTTTGTAACCATAATATTCTGTGACTGAAAATCCCTGTGAATTACAACCTTTTTAAAAGAGTCTGCTTTAAGAGCCAGTTTGTTAAATTCATTATTCATATCAGAAAGATCATTAACTCTCATATGTCTAATACCCTGTATAAATCTTTTAACAAAATACTCTGTCTCCCATCTGAAGTGTTCATAATTAAAGATCCTGTTTTTAAGGATAGGACATTTTGTAACATTGTCAGTTACAGCAGTATGGATTAAAACGAGCATATCAATAACTTTTTTGTATACCTCTGCTATCTTTTGCTGTTCGCGAGGGCATTTTAACCATGTGTAAAGAGAAATATCCCCAAGGTCCTCAAATTCAGCAGACATCTTTCCGGGATATGCTTCTATGAGTTCAGGAACAGGGATAGAGTGCCTCTGGAAAAAGCGTGCGTACTCTATCTGACGCTCAAAATCAGGGTCATTATGAACGTACTCTATGATCACAGCGGTTTTTTTATCTTTTTTTATTCTGTAATATTTTCTGTCTGAACCTCCTGTGCCGATCAAGAGGGGTTTATCATCTTTGCTAAAACCAGGCAAACCTGCCTTACCAGTGTCTATTTTAAAGCCGGGACCCAGGATGCAGTCTTCATAAAGAGTATTTTCCTCCAGTTTGCTTTCAGGGAGAAGGATACAATTTTTAAGAGACATTTTATTTTTTAATATGT
>VAPB011192712.1_pt1 | contig 31533 bp, 30 predicted proteins | sample 3395101 | NCBI WGS metagenome assembly VAPB01 (sample SAMN08290433, study PRJNA428436) | hydrothermal vent metagenome | isolation source: Deep-sea hydrothermal vent chimney | place: Indian Ocean: Southwest Indian Ridge | reverse complement strand
GAACCGCCTGAGCAACCTCGTGTAGTATCAAGATGGTTCCCCCCCTTTCGAATCTCTCTCCTTCCCCACGGCAAAGACGGGTCTGTCTTCACTGACTTGATTGTACCTGTCACTCTGATTGGTTGAATCTTGTACGGCTCCCAAGGTCTACCACCCTGTCTGTGGTCAGGGATGTCATACGCGGAGCTCAACGTGGGAGTAGTGTACCCGAACTGTGCCAGAGATACTTGCCCCGTCATGTAGTAGGGTGTTGGTCGTAGCTTTAATACTCATACAGGATTTGGAGACGCGTCTCCTACAGTTGATGGAAACGGGTATCAGAATTTGTCGAACGGGAGAACCATAACATCCTCAATGAACTGGATATCGACCCTGTGAAGGTAGGTGAGGTCACATCCTTCGGGGACATGAAGTTCCTCACACAGAACAAAGGGTTCGTTGTTGATCTAGGGGAGTCTCGGTACGAGGTCACCATCGTCAAGTCAAGGTGAGGGCGGGTTGTTCCTGCTCTCATCTGTTCTATTTCTTTCCCGAGAAACCCCTTGATAGTTTGGTCACGGCCAGTTCAGCCATGTCTCTCCAAGAATAGTGTTGTAGTTGAACCATTTATGATAAATACAATATATCTTTTCATATTGTTCCTAACCACTTAGTTTCCATTGTGTAACCTGTGAAATAAAGATGCCATTCTAGAAAGTGAGTGTGGCGAACAGACGGGAATCGTGGTAGGAGGGGGGAGTTTTCGTAATTGAGGGCATGTAACGAAAAAACTAGCCCGCACGTTCGCCATGCTGCAATGACCACACTTTGATATAAACTAGCACCATCAAGTCTCGTTAATTCCGTGTACTTTTTGTTCTATTTCCCGTTTTTCTATAACGCGGTATAGAATGTCGGAAGGATTACTAGAATCTGAGTGTATGCTCTGAGTGATGATTTCAACATGGCTCAAGCAAGAATGGTACGCGGTTCAAATCCTGTGTTTGTGAAAGAAGAAGAGAGGAACGCTTTGGTCGAGAATATGGTTCGTATTATGTTACTGGAACCAAAGGCTTCTGGATCATCTCCGGTTGCTGTCAGGAAGGGTAAGTATGAAGAACAGACCTCAGTGTTCTATCCTTGGAAGGACAGTAGAGAGTTGGGTGATAGGCTTCTATGTGTCTTTGTAGATAACATTGGAGCGCATATGGTTACAAGGTTCATTACGAAGGGAGTAGTTCATTTCTGTATTGAGTGGACATAGTCAAAAAATAAGGTACGATTTGTTTCATCCTCAATAGCAGTGAACTCACCCTTCTGCAACCCTTCAACTTTTCCATAGAGCCAGCGAAGAGCAGTTGTTTTACCACCAAGGGACGGGCCATAGAATACCAGTTTGAGATGAATGCGTCCCTTGTCGTCTTTTCGAATTGTAAACACCTCTTTGTGTTAGTGCAGAAGTCCCTGAAGTGTGATGTTGATTGATTAAAAAGTTCAGTCTAATAAAAGGCTTTGTGGCACGGGAGGGTCCTTCACGATGACTCTCGTCATAGAGTGTACTCTTCAAATCAATATGCACTGAATAGTAGACTGCCAGATGCAGATACAACTGTGTGTGTTATACCTGAACTCACACGCGCTCGAGCTCTGCCAAGGCTGACTTGAGATCTTCTTCGTCCAGCTCACTTTCCTTGGGGGAGAGTGGTTCGACTGCAAGGAACTTGTCAAGCTCATCAGCAAGCTGAGCGCCCTGTTTCTTCATGACAAGTCGAATCATTCCAATGTTGACCGACTCTTCTGAAACAACACAAAGTACACCCTTTCCACAAGCAGATGCAAAAATCTTGCCCTCTGAGAACTCGGAAGTGACTATCTCAAGCTCCCCAATCTGCAGGTTTTTGCCCTGTTCTTCGCTTGCACAGAAGACCGCACTGGCTATTGCGCCAATTGAATCTACGTCAACGGGATAGTACGATAGCTTGGACACATTTGCAATTGTAAGCCCAGTTTTATCTACTAGGATAACTTTTCGTATCCCCTTTTCTTGACGAATCACATCTGTGAGAATCTTGTCGAAGGTTTTTGGATCACTCATTTCGAGTACACCTCTTTTCATTCATTGTTCTTGAGGACGACCAGTATTATGCCCTCACTCACTTCCGGTGCGATATTAATCTGACCCTTGGTTGTATCAAGAGTCAGGAATGACAGTGACCCCTCCTGAAGTTCACGCACAGCATCTAGTGCTTTGCCAACGAGGGAGGTTATTATTGCAGCGACATTCTCTGTAGTTTCGGCGTCCAGATCACTACTAAGTGGCAGACCGTCCATGGTAGTCACGACAACTCCACGGACACCTTCTTGCGACTTAATCCTGGAAAGAATCCCTTGAAGTTTTTCTTGACTAATCAACTTACAGTATCCTCGCTGTGTCAACTGTTCATTAACATCTACGCCGCAGTTAACTATTTTAGACTTGTGGAGATATGTTACCACTCCACATGTGCCGTTTGCGCATTCGGTGAGTATATGGTGTTGTGTTACATGAAAAATAGTAGAGGCCGTGGGAAAAAAACACGGCCTGTATTGTAATATCTAGAGCTATACGTCGTCCTCGTCGTCATCAAAGAGCTTCTTTGAGCTTCTCTTCATCTGAGCAAGGCTACCAGTAAAGGCTTCATCTGCAGCTACTGAAGGAGCGGCTTCGGGTGCTGCTGCAATCATTGCTTCCTGTCGAACAATCTCCTCTTCCTCGATGTTTAGGACATTGTCAGTCTTGTCTAGCATTGCTTTGACACTTGCAGGTGCACTCTTTGCCCTACTCTTCAGAGCTTTTCTGAAGGAGGCAATGCGTTTCCGGCCCTTCTCCCTTTCACCGCTGAAGGATTCCTCTCCAGCTTTCTGGGTGACAAAGGTCGCACCCACTGTCGGATCGAGGGTTTTCATGATTTCCTCTTCCTTCTTCGACACACGAAGTTTAGTGGTGACTACACGGATTCTCCGCGCACCTTCCTCGTCAGTATAGGTTACTTGAACCTGTATTGGGACTTCGGACTCCTTGATCTCTTTCTCGGGTTCTACCTCAAAATAGAGTTCATGGTTTTCACCTACAACTCCGATCTTGCTCTTACTCTTCTTCTTGAGCTGGTCAACAACCGCTCTTGAAACCCCAGAGACATCTTTGATTATCACTCCAGGAGGTGTGACAAGGCGTACCACAACATCTCTGCCCAGAAGTGTAGCACCTGCAAGATCTGAGAGGCTTTTGTCAAGCTCGCTTGGTGTGACATAGTACATCTGGCCTCCAGTGGCTTCGGGCAATAGACCCAAGGTCTGGAGTTCCATGCCCCTACCTGACGCGATGCCAACAACATCAACAGCTGTTCCTTCATCAAGGAACATCTTACCAATGTTTCCGTAGTATTCTTCAGCAGGAGTGACTTGATAGCCCTCAAGGGCGCCAATTCCTTCATTAGCTAGCCCGTCAGTAAGTAGAACAACTCTACCAACATTACGATGTTTCGCTATCACGAACGCCATTGCGACTGCGGGACCAAGTGCTGTTCCACCTTTGTCTCGAAGTGCTTGTATGTGTGTCTTCAGCTTGTCCTTATTCTTGCCAACACTTACTAACTTCACATCGTCAAGGAGTTTCTTTGTAGAATCCATGATGTCTTGGAGACTTGCAAACGAGTCTCTCGGAAGCTCAACTGGATTTCCATTCTCAAGATTTCTAGCCACAACGGAACTCTCAAACTCAATTAGACCGAACATCGTGTCTGGTGCATTTGCAGCAAGGCTGTCAATCGATGTGTTCAGACTACGTTTTACAGCAGCAAGGTTTGCGCCTGACATTGATCCCGAAACATCAATGAGTCCAAGGAAAGAACGTCCACCTACGGAAATTGTTTCGGTGTCTGTGCTTGGGTCTGGGGGAGGTTTGATTACGAAATCGGTGTCATCACCGGCAACAACCACTTCACCCTCTATCACATTCAGAGTTCCACAGAATGGGCATACAAAGTGCTTACCCACCTTTGAATCCTCTTTGATTTGGTCCACACTAAGAAGGAAACCATTGCACTTGTGGCATGCTATTGGTTTTCCTACGATCTTTGTTGTTTCATGCGCTAGATGACCAAATTCTACACGCAAGACGAAAGGAATGTCGCTCAGGACTTTCTTTGATGCAGGAAAGGTTTCTGAGCTAGTTCTCAACATAGGCATTAAATATGCGCCTCCAAAATTTATTGGCTGACCTCTGCGTGAACTGTTTTAAGTGAATCGACGAAGAATATGTTCATAGAGTGAAATCTTGTTCCGAAAAAGAGAGAAACGGACCGACACGTAAGATATTTACACACTTATTGTCAGAACAGGATACTAGTCTAATCATACATTTAGGGAGGAAAACTCACACATGGTGGATCAAGCAAAGATAGAACAAATTGTTTCTGATACGATGGCTGCTAATGCAGATTTAGAAGGCATTATAATATGCGATGCCAAAGGAAAGGTGCTTTTTGGCCACACATTAAGTGCGGGAACAAAGCACTCAGATATTGCAACCCTTGCCGTACAAATTGCCGCTAATTCCTCCCAGCTCTCCGCAGGTCTGGACAAGGGAGGTCTAAAGGAAGTAAGTATTGCATCAGATAGCGGTTTCATTGTCATCCTTGGTGATGTAAAAATTGTACTTGCTGGAATAGCAGGTGAAAGTGCACGTGAGTCATTGGGTCTTCTTAGAATGGCCTTGCGGCGCGCGTTAGTGTCGATAGTTGGTTAAGAACGCGCCTATCAAAGTCAACAGAGTTACATTTTTCAATACATTAAAGGATGCCCTGATGGTCTGAATACGTTACCCAGACATAGCTGGGGTAATACTTGGGTCATACCAACCGTATTTAGGCCTGAGTAAAATCAGAATAACACACTCGGACTCGCTTTAGCTGATCTGACTGTAATTTGCCGGAAGGGAATGGGACTTGGTTCACATTGAGAAGCTTGTATGCAAGGGCTTCAAATCGTTCGGACGAGATTCAGTCAGTATTAAGCTCAATGAGGGATTCACCTGTATTGTAGGTCCCAATGGGTCAGGTAAATCGAATGTTGTTGACGCAATCCTATTTGTCCTGGGTCAGCTCAGTGCTAAGACTCTAAGGGCCACTGTCTTCTCAGACCTTCTATACTCACCGCCCAAGCCACACATGCCACCTAAGGCAAAATCTGCGGTTGTAGAGCTTCACTTTAACAACAAGGACCGCGAGTTACAGATTGATGCAGACCGTGTAGTGATTGAGAGGCAGTTAGATGACACTGGAAAATCAGTGTGTCGAATCAATGGAAAGGTTGTTACTCGAACTGCAGTTCTTGATGTATTAGGCGCTATTGGAGTGGATCCGAACGGCTACAATCTTGTCCTCCAGGGTGAGATTGCTCAGATGGTCAAAGTCAATCCAAACGAACGTCGAAAGCTGATTGAAGAGATTGCGGGCATTTCTGCTTATGATGAACAAAAAGATCGTGCCATGAAAAAACTCTCTGAAAGCGAGGCAAACCTGGGCAAAGTGGACATGCAGCTGCAGGAACGACGTCGACAGCTGGAAAAACTTGATTCAGAGATGTCTGATGCACAGCGATACAAAAATCTCAATGACCAGATAAGAAAACACAGAATCGATATTCTTGCGTGGAGTATTATCAAAGGGAAATCGAGAATTGAAACCATCAACGAAACACTTGCGCTCAGAGCGGAAGAGGCGGAAAGTCTGGTCAAGGAATTCGTCGAGGTAGAAAATGGCATTACTACTACAGACACTGAAATTGAAAAAATAGACTATGATATTGACGAGATCACTGGAGGCGACTCAACCCGAGTATCTGAGCAATATGGTGTCGTGTCTGCAGCAGTCAATCATGTGAAAGGTGACCTTGAAAGGGCACAAGCAGAGTTTGATAGAGCAACAGAAGAACGTAAATCTCTTAGTGAAGAACTTGAAACTACTCAAGATGAGATCAGCCACAATGAGCAAGTGATGAAGGAGAAGAACGGCGAACTTACCGACCTAGAGAAAGAGATTGCTGGCACCGCAGCTCAAATAATTCGGTTAGAAGACCTGTCTGAGAAATCACAAGCCACTTATTATGAAACAACTCTTAGACTTCAGGACCTGAACAACCAAATGCGTCACCTAGACGAAGGGGTCTCAGAAACCAGGTCAACGATAAAATCAGATAACAGAGAATTAGGACTTGCGTACGAGGAAGTGCGAGATGCCACTGAGAGCCGTCAGACTGCAGATAGCGAGATTGTAGAGTTAAAGGAAAGTATTCCCGAAAAGAAATCTGAGTTCGAACAGTCTGAGGAGCTTGAAAAGAATAAGCAGGTTGACATTGACAGCCTAACAAAACAACTCTCCACTGTGGATGCTGAAGTCACTGAAAGCGCTAAGATTGTCTCTCAGACAAGAGAAGAACTCATCAAAGTGCAAGCCCGGCAAGATGCCCTGAAGGAGGCGGAAGATGCGTTTCTAAAGAGGCGCCGTGCGATTGCGATGGTCTTGAAACTAAGAGATTCTGATGTCATCATTGGGATTCACGGGACTGTGGCTGAGCTTGGGACTATTGACCCAGACTATTCAGTGGCACTGGAGATTGCTGGAGGAAACAGACTTTCTCACATTGTTGTTGAAAACGAACAAGTTGCAACTGAATGTGTGCAAGTATTGAAGACGGAAAAAGTTGGAAGAGCTTCTTTCATTCCTCTAGATAAGATTAAGACACACCCGCCCGGCAAGTTACCTAAGGATGACGGGGTTATTGATTTTGCTCTGAATCTGGTCAAATTTGAACCAAAGATGCGTCCGGCCTTTGAATTCGTGTTCTCGAACACCATTATCACCGAGGATTTTGATACCGCAAAACGTCAGGGATTCGGCGGACAGAGAGCAGTTTCTCTTGATGGAGACCTGGTTGAGCGTTCAGGATTAATGACAGGAGGTTATTTCCAAAAGGCTGCTGTGGGACTATCTCTTCAGGTTAAAGATACTAGCCCTCAGATTAGTGAACGCCTTCAGGGGCTTGAGGATATACTTACTGACCTACGGGATAAACAGACTTCACTTCGTAAAGAAAAGAGCACCAGTGAAAAGGAAATCCAAGAACTCGAAAAGACAAACTATCGTTTCCAAATGGAACTGAACAGACTTGAAGAACGTTTTGAAGAACAAGAATCAAAATCGGAAATATTGAGAGAGAGAATTGACAAGGCTAACCTCACGATTAATGAACTAGAAGCCCAGGTTAAGGAACTTCAAGAGAGAGATGATGAACTCAGTGTTCAACGTGAAAGAGTACGAGCTCAGAGAGATGATGCCAATCAAGCCTTAGTTTCTACCGATGCCAACAAACTCAATCAAGAGATTAAAGACCTGAAAGAAGTTCAAGAACAATATCAAAAGCAAAGAGAGAAACTACAGAGCGAGATTACCTCTCTACGTGTGGCTCTAGATGATAGACTTGGACCAAAGGCAATTGATTCGGAAGCCAAGATTCATTCCCAAGATTCAATAATCCCAGGTCTTGAAGAAGAACAAAAACGACTACAGATGGGACTCTCAGAGAGAGAGGCTGAGTTTGAGAAACTCAAAGAAGAGAGAGAGCAAATTGATGATGCGGTGAAGGACAAACGTGTCCGTCAATTAGAATTGAAGGAGAAACTTCGAAACTTTAGGTTGAGACATGAGGAGATTCGAGAGGCACAGACCTCTAATGAGAAAGCAGTGTACCGTCTTCAGACGGAACAGAACCGGCTTGAAACTGAAATTGTTGCATTTGTAGCTGAGTTGAATACCGTAGCAAACACTCAGGAAGCTCTTGAGGAGAAGGAAGATCAGCGCGAGCTCACCTACAAGGAAATCGAGGAGTTGGAAGAGAAGACCAAAGAGGTTGAGCGTGAACTCGAGGCCATGGGTCCAGTAAACCTCAAGTCGCTCACTGACTATGACATGGAGAAAGACAAGTACGAGGAGATTGTTGACAAAAAGACTCGGCTTGAGAATGAACGCAATGAGATTCTCGCTTTCATGGAGGAATTAGAGGCAGAAAAGACTCAGAAGTTCCTGACGGTCTACAACGAGATTGCAGACAATTTCTCTAAGGTATTCGGGCAACTCTCACCGGGTGGTGAGGCAACCCTATTGCTCGAGAACCCTGAGCATCCTTTGATGGGTGGGATTACTGTGAGATCTAAACCGCAAGGAAAAGAGCTTGTCACTTTGGATGCAATGAGTGGTGGAGAGAAGACAATCACTGGTCTAGCCCTCATCTTTGCCATTCAGATGTACAGTCCAGCAAGCTTCTACATATTCGATGAGATTGATGCGGCTCTTGACAATGTCAACGCTCACAATGTTGCCCTACTCATATCAAAGATGTCAAAGAACTCACAGTTCGTAGTTGTATCATTGAGGGATACAACAGTTCGAAAAGCTGACTTGTTGGTGGGAGTGTCGAATCAGGATGGTATCTCAAGGATTGTTGCAGTTGATTTGAAGGAGGTTGCAGCACCATCATGATGGATGACAACTCACCCTTCTGGGCAACTCCACCATACATTCTTCTCACAGATGTCCTACAACTGGATAAGGTTGAGCCTTGGAACATAGATGTGGGTAAACTTGTAGGCAAATTCCTTGACGAGATGAAAAGACTGGGGGATATTGACTTCCGCATTTCTGGAAACGCATTATACTCTGCTTCTGTGATATTCATGAGGAAGACCAGAGAACTTGTACAACTCGGACTCTTGCCACCTGAGGAGATTGAGGATGATGGAGAACTGGAAATTCCACTCATTCGCCCACCTTTCAGATTGACCAACAGACGGGTAACATTAGAAGAACTACTCATTGCCATGGACCATGTCCTAAGCAAGGGAGACAGACGTCGTTCCACTCCGACAAAACGGAAGTACAAATCAAAGGCAGATCCACTGACATTTCAGATGAATATTGACCAAGCTAACATCGAGGAAACAATTGCAGACGTTTATGATGACATTTGTAGAATCATGAAGATAGGTGAAGCGACCAAGTTCGTAGATATACTGATGACCAATACACGACAAGAGATCGTACGTGTGTTCTTCTCACTACTGTTTCTTTTTGAACGGGCATACATAGATATCTGGATGGATGAGGAGAGTGTCATCTGGGTGAAGCTCTTAGACCAGCCTGAGATTACAAAGGATGATGAATCATCCGAAGAGCAGATTCAACCAGAAATCAAGACATAGGGTGATCTGATTGGATGAAGACATGATAACTCTAGAAGCCGCACTCTATGTGTCTGGAAGAGCCCTAACCCTGGATGAACTGTCGAATATCATTGGGAAATCACAATCTACTATCCAGAAATTACTGGATGACCTTAGTTTCGAGTATAACCAGAAAGGTGGTGCTCTTGAGGTAGTCGCCTTGCCCAAGGACCGATATGTTTTGCAGCTCAAACCAGAATTAACTCCAAGAGTTGGCAAACTAATACCAGGTGGTCTTCTATCCTTTGCATCTCTTCAGACTCTGGTGTTCATCGCACTAAAACAACCAATCATACAGTCAGAACTAGTTGCACAACGTGGAACCCACTCTTACGATCATATCAGAGATATTGTCGAGAAAAAATTTGTTGACGCTATTCCCGAAGGTCGTTCAAAATTGCTAACAACGACCAAGCTCTTTGCAGACTACTTTGGTCTAGACAGCGATCGCATCAAACTCAAAGCTCAACTCAAATTTAAAATGAAGAAGATACTTGATGATCAGCGTGAGTTTGAAGAGTCTGCTGGCATAACTCATGGTTAGAATACTGAACACTCTGTCAGCAAACTCGTGGTATCGGTTCACCGTATGGAACTTGGATGATTTTACGACCACCGATTGTTGTTTTCATGATGACTCGCGCTTTTCCCTTGTGAACCTTGCCAACTACCTGAGCATCCTTGGTGGTTTTGTGTTTGGCTAGTGCAACAAGTAAGTCCTCAGTCTTATCTGAATCTGTAGTCATAACGACAGTCCCTTCACAACTCATGTCTAACGGGTCAAGTCCAAGTACACTGCATAGAGATTGAACGGCAGAACGAACTGGTATCAGTTCTTCCTGAAGTTCGAACTCAAGTCCTGATTTTGATGCAATCTCATTAAGCGTCGCTGCAGTTCCCCCTCTTGTAGGATCTTTCATCGCATTTACTCCACCTACATCAAGACAATCACGGATGGGTTCCCAAAGAGGTGCCACATCACTAGTTAAATCGGTCTCGAATTTAAGACCCTCTCGGTGGGCCAACAGAGATGTACCATGATCACCAATAGGTCCTGAGAAGATAATATCATCTCCAGGTTTAGCCCCACTGTCCGCTATTGGGTGGTCGAGGTAGGGCACTCCTATGCCAGTTGTAGACATGATAATTCCATCTAGAGTTCCTGGAGGCATGACCTTTGTATCACCAGCAATCATTGCCACTCCAAGAGGCTCTATAATGCTGTTCAGGGACTTGAGGATTGTCCGCAGAGTATTGATTTCAACGCCTTCTTCTATGATGACTGTGTTTGTCATTGCCACGGGCTTAGCTCCCATGACTGCTAGATCATTGACGGTGCCGCAAGCTGTCAGAATGCCAAGGTCGCCACCCGGGAAGAAAACGGGGTGTATTGTATGAGCATCTGTGCAGACAATCAGATTGGCTTCAGCGGTGTGAAACGTTGCACCATCATCCATCTCGTCTAATCCAATTTCTCCAATCTTTCTATGACTGAAAGAGGGAATCACTACTTCTTCCAGCAGACGTTGCATAATCTTGCCACCAGCACCATGAGCAGACTCAATCTTAGTCATATGTCATCCTCCGGTTGTGTCGTATCTTGGAGAACCCTTCCAAGTATTTGAAGAGGTCTCTTTGTACATCAGCAGGAAATTAGCCACTAAGTAAGACTTAAAACAAATCCACATTGAGCGTCATTGACTTAACCAAGAGGTAGTCAGAAATGGGTATCTGGCATAGAAGATCAACACGTACATCCACTGGCGCTCGATTGAGACAACTCAGAAGTAAGAGAAAACATCAGATGGGGCGTGATCCTACTGAAACCCTAATGGGTGAACCAAAGAGGATTACAATAGATAGTAGACGCAAGGCAAAGAAGACTCCAGCCCTACGACTCACTCAGGTCAATGTCACAGATCCAGCAAAGAATGTGACTTCCCGTGCTGAACTTCAAGATGTTGAGAAAAACCCAGCCAACATGGACTATCAACGTAGAAAGGTCATCACTCGAGGCACTATTATCAAGACGTCAAAGGGTCGTGCTAGGGTAACCAGTAGACCTGGTCAAGATGGTATTCTCAATGCGGTTCTAATCTAGACTACCAATTTTGAAACAGTAGTTCTCTTAACCCGCAGTGGATTTTGAAACTTCAGCCTCAATGCTTGTTATTACAAAGTCTTTGCCGCCTGCGATTTTCGTGGAACTCCCTCCACATTGTGGACATTTCATTGGCGCAAATACTGCAACTTGAGCAGGAAAATCAGGATTGGTCTTTGATTCACCTTCAAAGCCGCAGTCATCGCATTTCAGACGTCCCTTGATTGTCTTTATTTTCAACTCAGCGTCCTCCAGCACAGAGTTCTTACGCGCAATCTCGAAATTGAAAACGAGTTGTTCGGGCACTAGGAAGGTGAACTCTCCAACTTCAACATGAACAACAGAAACCTTCGTGGCATTGTTGTTCTTCGCAGCTTCAATAGCTGTGTCAACTATCGAACATGCAGCTGAGAATTCGTGCAACAAGTACCACCTGGACAGATGAGGATTGATTCTTGTTAAGGCATTTCCGTTGTGGTAGCGTGTTCAGACTCTTTATATGATTCAGTATCCTTTGCAGTAATATTCTGTTACGAAATGAGAGGGAGCTGACTTGTCAAAGAGTGCAAAGACCTCGAAGAAGAAAGGAACAACAAAGAGGACTGCCTCAACAAAGCCCAAACCCAAGAAGAAAACAGGAGCCAAAGCTAAGAAAACTACAAAGAAAGTACCAACGAAGAAGAAGACATCAGCTAAAAAGACCAGAAAGAAGACCCCGACAAAGAAATCTACAACAAGGAAGGAAAAGAAACCTCCAAAGAAGAAGGCTCGCAAAGTACCTTCAAAGAAGACTGTTAGCGACAATATCGCAATGCTGAAGGAATTAGAAATCGAGATTAAAAGTGATGATGAGCAGGTCAGTCTTGGAGCAATAGAACGATTAGGTTTGCTTAATCACCCACAAGCCACTCGGGTTTTGATAGGAGCATTATCGGATTCGCGATACATGATAAGGATTCATGTAGCAGTACAGCTTGGAGAACGGCAAGATAAGAAATCAGTTGATGCGTTGATATCTTCTTTCAGCGATGATTCTATTTTTGTTAGACAAACCGTAGCAAGCGCACTTGAGAATATTGGAGGAGCAAAAGCAAAGAAAGCAGTGACTCAAGCAGAGAAAGATGGTATTCTTCTTGATGAGCTTCCTGAAGGCAGAAGATTGATTGAACGATGATAGTTCAAATCAATCGATTTTGGGTATTCAACAACACTCTGCTTATATTGAATGATGTCTGGCATCAGATAGAATATCATGGAGAGATACTATTTTGAATGATTCCAATGACAAGATTTCTACAATCGAGTCAAAGATTAAGGATCTTGACCTGGATTATATGCGAGGTTTGGTTTCTGTAGAAGAATACACCAGGCAGATTACTGATTTGACGAACCTGCTGGAGCGAGCTGGTGGTTCAACAGAAGATGTTTCGTCGGTTCATAAAGTCCAATCAGCAGAACTGCAAACGACTGAACTTGAACCTCCTCCATCTCAGAAACAGGTAACAGTTGATCCTGTGACAGCAGTAAAGAGAACTGTCGAGGGAATGCGCCGACTTGCATTAGAAAAGATTGCACAAGAATCAGGCATATCGACAATAAATGTGACCAAGATTCTAAATGATCTTCTTGATGGTCGAGAACTATCTGGAAGAATCGATCACGATATGGGTGACTTCATCCTTGGAACTGGAACTGGTCCAGCCCCAAAGACTATCGCTGTATGTCCCTTCTGCAGGAACGATCTCAAACGCATAGCAGTAAAAGGGGAAACTGTCACCTGTAGTATGTGTAGAGAATCGTTCATCATATCTTGATGTTCTGAAAGAGGAATGCCCATGGACTTCTTTCAGGCATGTCTGAAAGCAGACGGTCGCGCAGCTGTCAATGCTATCATGAAAATGGTCTCGTCAGCCCGCTCATCAGCAATTTGGGCAGTCTTGATGCACGGTGCTGCATGGCACGAACAACGTACGTATGATACACCCCATTCAACCATTGTTGTCAATTCGATTCACAGAATGATTGAGGACCTAGGTAATCATCCTGGTTTATCACCAAACACGTCATCCGATTCAAAAAAAAACCCACTCGAAGAAGAGCGAAGAATGGAACTGCAGGAATTACTGGTTCAGCGTTTAGCCTTTCATCTGACTGACATCGACCATTGGGCTCCAGAGAAAGGTCCACGATATAATGTGAACAAAGGAATAGATTCGCCAGATAATGCACTTAGTAAATTCACGACTTCACTGAGGCAGAAAAGCGATGTTGGTGCTTGGGAGGCATCGGTCATTCTAACAACAAAAGAAGATCCTGTGAGGTTAAGACGTGTCGTTGCCTCGCTCACAGCTGAGGAGCCAGACAGATTAGGACATGGTTACATTATGCCATATTCCCTCATCGCAGAACTCCCAAATGCAGAATATACTCGACCACATATTGCTGTACTTTGGCACTTGATGGAATATCTTGTGAGGAAAGTCCCTTCTAAAACTCCAGACGGGTTCTTGAAAGATGATAAGTTATCGAAACTGGTTAAGCCAAATGATTTGACACAATTCAGAGATGTCTTTTTGAATTCTATTGTGAACTTCGGTATTCTTGGGCATAATGCGATATTCGCACATCGAATCGCAGAGTCCAATGATCAAGGATTATTGACGAAAGATAATGTTGAATGGCTTGTTGGTAAACTGAAACAGAATATTGACAGTCCCATCCTACCCAGTGAAAAAATAACTCTCGATAGTATAATTCAGAAGAAATTTGAAAGTGATTGGGGTCAAGAACCAGTCGCCATTCGACTCCCTCAAACGAAGAGTGTTGAGGAGTGGCTCTCTGGAGAATTATCAGGACTCTGGACCAAGATGATACACGAAAAATCAGATAAGCTTGAGAAGGCTATCACAGATCTCAACGATGATGACTGGTCACTCGTGAGAACGTTCCAATATCTCATGTCAACTCTTCTTGGAAATCCTAGTTCTACTCATGTAATAATCTTCACACAGTCAGTCTGGAATCTTGTGGACCGTGGTTTAGTCCCTCAAGACTTGGCAACTCTCCAAGTTCACAGAATGCTTCGTAAATATCTCTATGATTGGTGAGTCACTGATTTCTCAGCACGAAGAAGTGATTGTAAAAAAGATAGAGAGGACAAACCCTCTCTCGATTGAACTTACTTTTCATCACCTATTCTATATGACTCATCAAGAAGGTCTGGAATGTAGGAGCTCTTAAAGCTCTGCCAATATCAAAGTCAGGTTCTTGTTGATAATTAAGGTTCGGGCTAATAATGAAAGGGGATTTGTCTAAGCCTATTGTAAGAAGAAGAACACAGCTAAATTTCTCTTTTCCAACTGTAAGAAACAGAGTAATCCAGTCATGTAAGGAATTGGAGAGCTTGGTAGACAGTGAGTTTCCACGTATAATATTCCACAAAAACTATCCGCATTTATTTGCTTACGCTTCACTACACCTAGAACTTCTTCATGCAGTAAAGGGAAAATGGTCTATTGATCCTATTGAACTTTCTCGACTTTCAAAAAAATTCGGGATACCAAGAATAACAGTTGTTAACTGGCTCATTAAAGGGAAACAACCTCGAGTCTACAGGATATTAGAGAAAGCCTATTCAATTTCTGAGGCTCAGAGTGTATTAGAAAGGATATTGAAGAGAACTAATCAAATCAGAAGCATAGAAGACCTAGATGAACGATATGATTGGTTCTATCTTACTAAAGAGATTAGTGGGCTTGAAGGATTTCAGAGCCAAAGAAAGAGTGCCAAGAATTTCTTTAGATTTCTCGTCATACTTGCTGAAGGTGGCACTGTTGCTGAAATGGCCAGACGGACTGGGATTGCTAATCAGACAATAGCGGATTGGATTAAAGAGAAATCAATTCCAAAACTAGTTCGCATCGCGAGTGATATCCCTACAGAACTACCAGCCAAGGATTGGTCATGGATTCCATTAAAGGTAAGCAAAGGTCGACGTATGAGTAATTTCATTCAAGTTCCAAATATCTTGGAAAAATACAATGATCTTGTACGTGTTCTGAATCAGCTGGAACCTATCACAATGGATGATACAGACAAATGGCGAAAGGAGTATGGAATTGAATCGCCTGAAGTTATGTTTTTGTATCTTCTAGGCATCATAATTGCTGATGGTGCATTTTCGAAGGACAATATCGCTTTTGGAATGAGAATCTATGCTTCAACGAAGTACAAGTGGTGTGAAACGCTTCTTGAATATGTACGATACTGCCTTGCTTCTTTTGGCCTTTCATCGGGACCATTGCAGTACATTGCACAAGATTATGTTTACAAAGGGAGAAAAAAAACAGTTCATTTGAAAATTCTGAGATGTCTAAACAATCCATTATTAACATGGATTAATCGTTCAGTATTGAAACTGGATTTAGTGAATCCAAAGAGCAGTACAGGTATCTATTGTAGGTGGGCTTTGGAATCTCCTTGGTGTTTCAGAATCGCATTTCTTCAGGGCTTGTCTGATGGAGATGGTGATGTAGATTTGGAATCAGATAATCTTGGTATTTCTGCAACAAACAGGATGACAAAGGAGTTTTACAAAGACCTCTTTGCCTCATTCAATTTACACTCTATAATAAAAATCGGAGGTGTTCGTGTTACGAGGAAGAAATCTGTACTGAAGCTTGTTAAATTTCCTATGTTCAGTTATGCCAAATCACGATTAAAAAAATCATTAGATGTTGCTCATATGCTCGAAGCTCGAACTGGAGGTAACAGATTAACAGAAACTGAACGTAATTTCATCTTTCAGAAACACAAAGAGGGCTTCTCGATTCAAAGTATCAAATTAGAACTGTGGAAACAGCTTGGAATATCTCGTCCAAGCCGTACAATCCGCAGCACCGTCAAAACTTTCCATCTATGACAATGTGCGAATGTCCATATCCTTTCATTCATCCCCTTTACGATAGGATTCAGCTAGAAGATCGGGAATATATCTAACTTGCATTTTCGTTTCAGAGTCCTTCATCATGTCGTTAATTTGGATTGTGCAGAAGGGACACTCGGTGGTCACCATGTCAGCACCAGTTGCTTCAATGTACTCCTTCTTTGTATTGGCGATCTTCTGGGATAATTCACGATTACCAGCACGGACTCCACCACCTGCACCACAACAACGATTCTTGTAGGGATCATCGATGTATTCCACTCCGGGAATTAGTTTGAGGAGCTCGATTGGCTCTTCATAGATATGTTGACCCCTGCCTAAGTGACAGGGTTCATGATAGGTGATCTTCATCTTAATCTCACCCTTTGGCGGGACTATGTTCTCCTTACCAATTGTGTGAATCATGTATTCAGCCATGTCATGGACCTTGTAAAGTGGCGGTTCACCACGCTCTTCCTCAATGAAAGGTCTATGGTCTTCACGGAGAGTCTTCCCGCAACCCGCACATGCAACTACTACTGTGTCGCAATCGTACTTCTTACAAGCCTCCTCAAATATCTCAGTGACCCTTCGTGCAGCAGCATGAGCAGTGTTGAGGTCTCCAGTCCTGAACGCCGGACTCGCGCAGCACCACTGTTCCTTTGGAACTACTACATCGACCTTATTGCGGTTCAAGACATCAATCAATGCTTTCCCAGTGTTCTGCATCCGGTAGTCTATGAGACAGCCTGTGAAGAAGGCAACTCGGCCACGCGGATTTTCCACAAAGAACTCTGCATCTTCCACCTCTTTGAGGAGTGGAACATCCTTTACGGGCACTGCCCTGCCGGTTTCCTTAATGGAGTCAAGAAAGGCTTGTTGGCCTTCAGCTAATGGATAGCCAGCTTCGACTGCTTTCGCTCGAAGAAGCTCAACCGCTAAAGCGGGAATGTCTATCTTTTTTGGACAAATATCAGTACACATCTTACATGTTGTACATGAATAGACTGCCTCGTTCATGGCCATTGCAACACGGTCTTCAACATCTCGAGGATCGAGTTCCAAGCGAGCAATCTGGCGAATAATCATTGGACCAGGATATTCCCAAGTTTCATGTACAATTGGACAGTTGGATAGACATGCACTGCACTCTATGCATTTCCGAATCTCACGAAGTTTCTCAATCTCTTCGGCATGCATGATTTCTGGGTGTTGAGGTTGTTTATCACGTGCAACATAGGGTCGGATTCGTCTGATTCGATAGGTTGTTTGAGCCATATCATTGACCAAGTCCTTGATGATGGGCATCTTCTCGAGGGGCTCGAGAACTAGGTTTTCCTCAGGATCGACTTTAGTTCGACATGCGATTCGAGCTGTGTTATTGATCGTCACTGCACAAGAACCACACTGGCCACCTCTGCATTCCCAACGGAATGCTAGGCTTGAATCGAACTTATCCTGAATATAGAGCAAAATGTCAAGAACAGTCATTCCAGGCTCGTATTCTACATCGAAATCTTGGAAGTACGGTGCATCATCGCTGTCTGGATTGTATCGCTGTACGCTTGTTTTGATTGTCTTTGTCATCTTGTGGCCTCCTTATGGTGGTGTCATCTTTGTGACCACAACGTCTTCCTTTCGCAGATCCATCTTGCCATCCTTACCCTTGCGAATGACGATATTGTAATAGCCCTTATCATCGGGGTCATCATCAACTCGGTAGTGAGCACCTCTGCTACCCTTTCTCATGACTGCAGCCTCAGCAACCATTCTTGCTGTAGTCACCATGTTAACAAATTCCATAGCCTGATGCCATCCAGGGTTGAACCGTTTCACAGGAACATCGACCTTGATCTTGGGTACCACTTCTTTCTCTATTCGTCTGAGTTCTTTGACTGCATACTGCATGTCATCTTCCTTTCTGAAGATCTGGACCTTAGCCCACATGAGTTCGGTGAGCTCACTACGAGCGTCTGCAGGAGAGATGCCTTCCTTACGTTTGAGCATAGCTTCAAGTCTCTCAAATTCCGTCTTGATCTCCTCACGGTTAACCCCCAGATGGTCGGTTTCCTTAGCATACTTTGCTGCATTTTCACCAGATAATGCGCCAAATACCTGAGTGTCTGCAAGTGCATTTCCCCCGAGTCTGTTTCCACCATGGACTCCACCTGTACATTCACCAGAAGCGAAGAGTCCAGGAATATTCGTGCCTGAGTTCTCGTCAATCTTGATGCCCCCCATGAAATGGTGGGCAGTTGGTGAAACCTGCATTGGTTCTTCGCGGATATCAACTCCAGCGTCTTCAAACTGTTCGATCATACTCTCCAGTCTGAATTCAATAATTGAATGTGGAAGGTGTGATATGCTTAGATAGACCCCTCCATCCGGAGTACCCCTTCCTTCTAGAACTTCAGTCATGATTGACCGTGCAACCTGATCACGACCTGCAAGCTCCATGACCTCTGGATAATATCGGTTCATGAAACGCTCGCCCTTGCTGTTCAAAAGAATGCCTCCCTCTCCACGAACGGCTTCGGTGACCAAGCGTCCCTTGGCAGATTCAGGTTTGACCATTCCTGTGGGATGGAACTGGATCATCTCCATGTCTATCATTTCACAACCAGTTTCATAGGCCATTCCGTATCCGTCGCCAACATCCAACTGTGCGTTACTAGTGACACTGAAGATTCGACCAGCACCACCTGTAGCCATGACAACAGATTTTGCACGGAATACAAGGTAGTCACCATATTTGAGGTCCACAGCACAGACACCAGATATCTTACCATCCTTGACTAGGAGTCTAGTAGCGAACACCTCGTCAAACACCCTCACCGCTGTCTTGCGGATACCTTCCGTGAGAGTGACCATTATCTCAGATCCTGTTCTATCAGATGCATAGGCAGTTCTACGCCAGCTCTGTTTTCCGAACACTCTTTGAGCGATTTTACCCTCAGGTGTCCTATCGAAGACCGCACCCATATCCTCTAAATCGAAGATTCTCTGTGGGGCATCCCTCACTAGAATTTCTGCAAGTTTCTGGTCGTTTAGATAATTGCCACCCACAATAGTGTCCTTGAAGTGAGTTTCAGGATCGTCATCTGGGTCTACATTGCCCAGGGATACATTGTAACCGCCCTCGGCCATGGCAGTGTGTGCCTTTCCAAGTAACTCCTTGCTAAGCATGATAACGTCCAGATTGTGATTTGAGGCTTCAATTGCTGCGCGGCAACCAGCACCGCCAGCACCTACAACGAGAACATCGCACATTATGGTCTTGTAGTCCAACTGCAGTCCTCCAGTGGAGAGCTTTCTCCTTGGTTAAGCCCGTCGGGGCGGGTGGTTCTCTTTAAGATTTACTGTTGCACTACATAGAAAGGGGAGAGGTAGACTGTGGTCCGCCTGGAATTGTAATCACTCTTTGACTCCGATTTTAGCGTAAACATCCGCTTTTCGACTTGCAACGATTTTGTCCATATCATCGTGCATGCTGTTTCCATGTGAGTCCATTGTGACTAGGAGAGGTCCAAACTCCTCTGCGGTGATGACCCAAAGTGCCTCTGGCATACCTAAGTCATCCCAGAGGTAAGCCCTCACTTCCTTGAGTCCTTTGGCAGCCAAAGCGCCACATCCACCAGTGTAGCTACAGTATACAGAGCCGACTTCTTTCAGAGCGTCTAGAGTCTTCTTTCCCATACCACCCTTTCCGACAAGTATCCGAGCCTTGTACTTTCGAAGGAACTCATCCTCAAACAGCTCCATTCTGATACTGGTGGTGGGTCCAGCAGAAACAATCTTCCATTTTCCTTCCTTTTGCCAGGCTACGGGACCGACGTGATAAATGACACTACCTTCAAAATCCACAGGAGGTTTCTCACCCTTTTCGAACATGTGGAGAGCTCGTTCATGGGCCTCGTCACGAGCCGTGTATACATGCTCGCCAGTGACATAAACTACGTCACCAACCTTCAATTTACGGGCATCTTCTTCGGAGATGGGGGTTGTCAAGTGATATTCTGCCAACTTAATTTCCCTCCAAGGGGTGTGTCAAATATGTGACCTTCAGGTATTTCGTGATTATTGCAGTACTCTTTCGAGCAGCCCAACATTGGACAGCTACACCAACGGGTAAGCTGGCTGGATGACGCATTGCGTAGTCGACCTTTACACCAAGAACTGTTGTCTTTCCCCCAAGACCCATGGGTCCAATCCCAGTGGAATTGATGGCATCTATGAGCTCCTCTTCTATCTTGGCAACTTCTGGTTCTGGGTGTTTGTCGTTAAGTGGTCGGAGGAGTTGTTGCTTTGCAATCTTGATGGCGATATCTGAACCACCCCCAATGCCCACACCGATGATATTGGGAGAGCATGCCTTGCCCATGTAGGAGAGCACATTGTCAACTACTAACTTCTTCACACCTGTGAGTCCAACACCGGGTTTGAGCATTCCAACGATACTGACGTTCTCACTACCTCCTCCTTTTGGAAATGCGGTGATTTCTACAGAGTCACCATCAACAATCTCCCAGTTTATCCATGGAATCTTCACACCAGTGTTGTCGCCTGAGTTACCACCAACGATTGGATTGACAGCATTTGGTCGGATTGGGACCTCAATAGTTGCCTTTCGGCTGGCATTAGTGAGAGCTTCTTTAATCTCACCCATGAAAGGGAACTTAGCACCAACTTTGACGTAGAATATCATTATTCCTGTGTCTTGACACATTGGAACACCGGTCTCTGCAATGTCAAGATTTGTCAGAATGGCAGAGAACTGGGTCTTTGCGGTTTCATCTGTTTCATTCTTGCTAGCAGCTATAAGAGCTGTTTTGATGTCAGAAGGGAGCTTGGTGACAGCCATTTTCAACAGACGAAATGTAGTATCATGAATTACTTGGTACGGATCTTCCATTTGATCAACCTCTGAACAGTGAATTCGTGAGGTACGAGAAATCGTCCTACACACAGGCCGCGGAAGCAAACGGGTGCTTAATCTGTGTTACTATCAAGCCCAAAGGCTATGACTATATACGAGTGTGACTAGATGATAATAGTGGGAGTCTGATTATTGGTGGTTCTCAACTTCACAGTGATGTCCATTGCATCATTTCTTACTATCATCACACTCCTTGTCATTTATTCTATCCTCGATATTCGTGACCGCAAAGTGAAGAACGAGATTGTATTAATTGGTGGTGTCGTAGGCTGTTTGATTTTAGTCCTTACCGAGCATTTCGTACACAATACAGTACTGCACTTGTCCGCTCTGTTGCTTGTTGTATCAATATCTTACATTCTGTTTAGAATTGGCTCAATTGGAGGGGCAGATGCTAAAGTCTTGTTCACTATTGCACTCCTGAGTCCAGGAATTGAACTAGGAGCTTGGAGCCAACCAGTTCTAGAAGCTATCATTGGACTTGGAGGGGAATTGTTTGTGATGCTTCTAGGCGGCTACCTCTATTGGAGATACAAAGGCAGACAGCGCACACCACCGATGATCCCAATTCTCTTCATAGGTTATCTTATTGTTCAGATGTTTGCTCTATTCTAGGCATTCTTACTGCGGGACAGAACAAATACAGGAATCAGATTCATAGGAGTAAAGCTGGCGGAATCATGAAAGCGTAGATCAATGTCCAAAACACGACCCAAAGCATCAGGAATGAAGGTAGAGAGTTTGTAATCATCTTCTGGGTTCCGCCCATCATCTCAGGTTCAATATCCAGAAGATAGCGAATCACTAAAAGAGCTAGGACATACATAAGAAAACCAAAGAGCACTCCACGTGTACCAGCAAACTCCCGCCCTCCGAATCCACAGACCAGAGCGCTAACCATTGCTAAGAAGATCTTCACATAGTATTGTTGGTCATTGGGTGTATCAGCCCATCGACCGAACATGCGGTTGGCGACGTTCTTAAGCGGTGTGAGGTCCATCATGATTCACTGCCTGAATAAGGCAGATTCAATCGACGATGTTATAATCATGTCGGTTTGTTTGCGAGATGAGATGAGATGAAGAACTCGATGAGTAATGTTGACATTCGACTCATTCTACCTGAGCTACGTGAGGTTGCAGAAGGTGCCTTCATCAAGAATATCTACCAGTATAGGGATATCTTTACGCTCAAGATCTACAAGCCAGGCGGAGGCACGTCACAACTTCTTATTCAACCCAGTCATCGGATTCATCTCACCGAGTATGCACGAAAAGCTCCAAAAGTTCCCCCCAAATTCTGTACGGTTTTGAGAAAATATCTGAGAGACAAGCGGATTGTATCGGTGAAACAACACGAACTGGACCGAATTATCATCATTGAGATAGGGGATGAAGAGAGCTCATACAAGCTTGTTGCAGAGTTATTTGGTAACGGAAACCTGCTTCTTTTGGATCCAGAGGACGTTATCTTCGTAGCAATGCGATACAAAAAGATGCGAGACCGGGATATTATGCCAAAGGCATTGTACGAGTTTCCACCCCGAAGAGGAACTGATGTTCTCACACTTGAGAAAGGAGCAATTGGGGGAGTAATTGAGGATTCTAATGCAAATATCGTGAGAACGTTAGCTAGTCGACTTAATCTCGACTCGTTAAGCTGCGAAGAAATCTGTGCCCTCTCAAAGGTCGCACCCAAGGTGATGACACCAGAGATTGATAGTCAGACGCTTGCTGACTTGGAAGTAGGTTTCCAGAACTTTATAGAGAAACTAAAGAAGGGGGTTAGTGAACCAAACATTGTACTTGATGATGAACCTCCGGAAGATGAGGAACCTCAATTCATAGCATTCTTGCCATTTCGATTTGAATTGTATCAGGAACTACCAACAGAAACCTTTGATCAATTCAGTCAAGCGATAGATGAGTTCTTTGGTGTTTCTGAGAGTGAACTCGAAGATGAGCAAGAGAAGGATGCGCTCACAAGGGAGCAGAAGAGACTGCAGAGGATAATTGACAAACAGAATGAGGGTATTGAGAAGTTGATTTCTAAGGCTCAGATACTGAGAATCAATGGTGAGCTAATCTACTCGTTCTTCTCAGATGTTCAAGAAGTTCTGGAAACTGTAACGAAGGCAAGATCGGGAGGTCTTCCATGGGATGATATCATCAGCAGGATTGACGATGGTAGGAAGAAAGGCATATCATCTGCACAACTGATTCAAAGAATTATCCCTTCACAGGGTCAGATTATCGTGAAATTGAACGATACAGATGTCACTCTGGATATTCGATTATCTGCTCAAGATAATGCTTCGCTGGCCTATGACCAAGCAAAGAAATCCGAATCAAAAGTTGAGGGAGCCAAGAAACAGATAGAGAAGACCAAAGAAAAGCTGGAGAAGATTGAGGTGAGTGCTTCAGAACCAAAAACGCCTCGAATTCGACTTAAGACCAGAAAGAAACGGTGGTATGAAAAATTTCGTTGGTTCATTTCTTCAGAAGGCTTTCTTGTTCTTGGAGGTCGCGATGTCAAAAGCAACGAGAATCTAGCAAAAAGACAGATGGGGCCAAATGATGTCTTCTTGCATGCTGCATTACATGGTGCTCCCTATACTGTAATCAAGGTGCCTGATGATCCACCTAGTGAGAAGACTCTTGAAGAGGCTGCACAGTTTGCGGTGTCCTTCTCAAGAGCATGGCAGGATGAACTTTCCAGTGGTGATGCGTACTGGGTCAATCCAGAGCAAGTCAGTTTCAGTCCACCTTCAGGTGAATACTTACCAACAGGGGCAGTGATGATCTATAAGTCGAAGAATTATATTCGAAAGATGCCAATTGAGCTTGGAGTAGGAGTTTTACTTGAGGAGGAACATGCAATTCCTATGTCAGGTCCACCGTCTGCAGTAGCTGCCCAAACAGAATACTATGTTCTAGTGATACCGGGATCCGGGAAGAAAGGGCAACTAGTAAAAGAACTCATTTCGAAGCTCAAAGGGATTGTCCCAGAGGACAAAGCTGTTCTAGTAAGTCAGATTCCTCAAGAAGATATGATGAGGGTATTACCTGCCGGTGGAGGAAAAATCAAACATTGAGAATCAATCAGGATTCAGATAGACGAGGGGACAGACACACTTAAAATCGAACTAGTGACATTCCAGCTCGAGAAGACACTCTGCCGGTTGGGTGAGCGTCTGACCAACTTCTAATAGAATTGAGGTAACGCAAATGTCTGACCCCTCTCATTCAATGTTTGTGAGAGACATCATGTCTGTCAACGTTGTGACTATGCCACCTGACGCAACAGTATTCGAAGTAGCTATTGCAATGAAAAAGATGGATATCGGATCACTAATTATCACTGAAAAGGACCGACCAATAGGAATAATCACTGAAGCAGATATAGTCAGACGTGTGATTACTGAGAAGAAAGATCCAAAGAGCACTGCCGCCCGAGAAATAATGTCATCACCACTTATTCATGTGGAACTTGGTACAGCACTCACTGAAGCCATGAGGGTGATGGCAAAAAGCAACATTCGTCGTGTTGCAATTCTGAAAAATAGTTCCTTAGCAGGAATAATCACATCTAGAGACCTACTACGCTGGTCTCCAGAATTAATTGATATCCTCGTTGAGTCCTTACGTCTTAGAAGCGAGGGGGTCAAAGTAAAGGAAGAAAGCGACGAAATTGCTTATGGAGGCATATGCGATAGCTGTGGAGAGTACTCAAACGATCTGTTTGAAGAAGATGGCGACTACTTGTGCGAGTCGTGTCACAGTTAGTTGGTCATACGTCACGAACCAACCTATATTGTGTCAAGAATGAAATGATAGGAGACTATTGCAATGAAAGTGAGCCAAATTATGGTCGAGCCTGTGACAATCACCAAAGATCAGAGATTGTCTTATGCGCTCGAACAACTTGAGAAGAAGGGAGTAGAGAGGCTAGTTGTTACTGATAATAAGGAAGTTAAGGGAATCCTCACATATGCCGATATTGCTGACAGATTGGGTGTAAGTAAGGTAGTAGCCCTTTCAATCAAGAGGCTCCATGTATCAAGTGCAATGACTGATACAGTGATTACAGTCGATCCAGAGGATGATGTGACGAATGTTGCCCAGCTCATGGTGGAACGTGGAATGAGCGGGTGTCCCGTTGTTGATGAGAATGGTAATCTCTTGGGAGTAATCACTAAAGTTCAGATTTCTGAGCTCGTGAAGAAGTTCAAGGATGTCAAAGTAGAGGAACTCATGACCACTGAAGATATTCTTCAAGTCAACCCTGTGGCACGTCTTATCAAGGCTAGAGGTGACATGCTTGCTGCAGGTTTTTCAGGAATGCCTGTCACTGATGGAGGTCGTGTATTGGGCCTGATTACAGAGAGGATGGTTGCAATTGCTATGGCCAAGTTCACTGTGGAGGTTCCGGATAAGCATCGTGCAAATCAGGTAAGACAAATCCGTGTTGTGGATGCAATGCTCCAACAACCACCTCTTGCCACACCCGATGAGTCGATAGCCGACGCATCAACAAAAATGCTCGACGCTAAGCTGAATACTTTGCCAGTTGTAGGGGAAGGTAACAGACTCGTTGGGATGATAAGCGCAACAGACTTCACACGGTTTGTTGCAAACAAGTTTAAGGTCACGAGTGTGACTGAGTAAAGCCATTCGGCGTCTATAAGTCGCTGACCATGCTGGCGTTGATATCACATGACCGTTGATTTGGTCCTCAAAGATGGTATTTTCATCGAGAGTGGACGAGAAACTATTCGATCAGTGGCAATTGAATCTGGCAAAATCGAGGGAATTTACAAACATGGTGAAGAACCGCAACGCCGAGATGTGATTGACTGTAGAGGATTATACATTCTTCCTGGTTTGATTGATATCCACGTACACCTCAGAGACTTGAAACAAACTGACAAAGAGGATTTTAAGTCAGGTACAATGGCAGCTGCTGCAGGCGGTGTAACCACGGTAGTGGATATGCCTAATTCAAATCCACCAGTACTAGATAAAAAAACACTTGACGAAAAGATAGCTCGAGCAAGTGAGTCCCGACACGTCAATGTCGGGTTTCATGCTGGGATACCCCACATTATCGAGGATTTCGATGTTCAGATGCTTCGTGATATTCTAGGTCTGAAGGTCTATCCTCATACACCCTTAGAAAAGGAAACGAAATACGACAAGAACCGAATCAGGGATTGTATGAAATTAGCACGAGCTAGCGAGATTCCTCTTCTTTTCCATCCAGAATCACCTGCAATGAGAAAAATTCCAAGGGACATGGAGGAATTCTTTCTCTCACATAGTTGTGAGAGTGAAGCAAATTCACTTCAGTCATTCATAGATGCTAAGATCGAGTATGAGGCTAGATTACATGTTTGTCATGTCAGTTGTGCAGCCTCTGCAAGACTAGTCCATAAGAATCGGGCCGAGGACACTCTGACGGCAGAGGTCACTCCACATCATCTATTTCTTTCAGGTGGCGATTTTACTCATGAAGATGGTTTAGCGAAGATGCTTCCACCACTGAGATCGCCCCATGACAATCTCATGTTGTTGGAGGCTTTGACGCAGAATTGTGCGATTGATTGTGTCGCAACAGATCATGCACCTCATAAGAAGTGGGAAAAAACCGCACCTTTTCTGAAGGCTTCCTCTGGAATACCAGGGCTTGAAACAGTACTCCCAATCATGCTCACAGAGGTGTTTGAGAAACGGATGTCATGGATAGATTATCTGAGAGTTTGTTGCTCAGCACCTGCAAGAATTCTTGGACTCGAATCAAAGGGAATCCTCACGAAGGGATATGATGCAGACATTGTGCTTGCAAGGATTCAGGAAAGAACAATATCTGGAAAGGAATTCTTCTCAAAAGCAAAAATAACTCCATTTGAAGGGCGACGAGTCCTAGCCCGGACTGTTACCACCATTGTGGGAGGAAATGTCGTGTTTAGAGATGGAGAATTCGTTCTCGGACCAGGTATTGCAGGGATGGTCCCGGTGCACAAATCCTGAAGAGTGCAAGTATAAATAACAAGAAACTAGCACGAGAAAACAGAGTTGATGCATAGTGACCCATACATTCTCTGACGAAGACGGTATCTTCCTTGTCAAACTAGCCCGAAGGACAGTGGATGATGTTGTCAAAATCAAACAAAAACCTAGAACTCCTGAAGACACACCTGACCACTTACGTAACAAATCAGGTGTTTTTGTCACACTAAACTCTATCTTAGATAATCGAGTCAGCTTGAGAGGATGTATCGGTCGTCCTTATCCCACATCACCACTAGTTGAAGCAACCATTGATTCAGCAGTAGACTCAGCAGTCAATGATCCTCGATTTCCAGCTATCACTCAAAAGGAACTTGATTCAATAATTGTAGACTTGAGTGTCTTGACACCACCAAAGAAGATTGAATATACAAAGCCAGAAGACCTCCTCGATTTAGTAAAGGTTGGACGTGATGGGTTAATCGCTAGCAGAGGAATGTCCCGCGGTCTACTTCTCCCTCAAGTACCTGTGGACTGGAAATGGAACACAAAGGAGTTTCTGGAACACACTTGTAACAAAGCCGGCCTCCCAATAGACCTGTGGAAAGACCCTGTAACTGAGTTTATGTCGTTTCAGGCTGAGATTTTCGGTGAGGAAATACCAAGGGGACACATCGTAAGAAACCCCAGACATCAAAGGAAGTGAAATAGATTGAAGTTTAGCAACCTCCCACCTGAGGTAATTGAGAGTCTGAAGAAATTCATCGAAGAGGATGTGAGGTCTGGAGATCTTACTACCAAACTAACAGTACCCGAAGACACTACTGCATTAGCTACAATATACGCCAAAGAAAAAGCCGTGCTTGCAGGGATTGAAGAGGTTGCGGCAATTGCGGAATTCTCTGGGCTCACGTATGAGGTGTTGGCATTCGAAGGAAACTGGGTGGACCCTAAACAACCTATCATGCGCTTATCTGGTTCAGCTCGGACCCTACTTACAATAGAGAGAGTGTGTCTCAATATAGTCCAGAGAATGAGTGGGATTGCCACTAAGGTCAATAATATGGTAAGCGTGGCAAGAGAAGGGAATCCCCATATCAAAGTAGCAGCCACACGAAAGACGACACCTGGTTTCCGATTCTTTGAGAAACGTGCGGTTGTAGTAGGTGGTGGTGATCCTCATCGCTATGCGCTTGATGATATGGTTCTGATTAAGAACAATCACATCACTGCTGCAGGAGGAGTGCGTGCAGCCGTGACCACAGCTAGAGAGTCTGTATCTTTCAGTAAGAAAATCTCATGCGAAGCTCGCACACTTCAAGAAACTGAAGAGGCAATAGATGCAGGAGCTGACATAGTTCTCCTTGACAATTTCAAACCAAAGGATGTTAGAGGGGTCGTCGAAGTCCTTGAGAGCAAAGGGCTACGTGACAAGGTGATTCTGGAGGTTTCCGGGGGTGTCAATGAAGAGAATGCGAAGGCGTATGCAGAGAGTGGAGTTGATGTGTTATCATCCGGTGCGTTGACTCATTCCTTCAAATCATCAGACTTCAACATGCTCCTATCAATGAATTAGAATTGAAAATGAAATAGTGCCCCGACTGGGATTCGACCCGAGAGTTAAGAATCTTGATAGAAAGTTATTTCTCTCCAGTCTGTAGGAATTGATATTGGAGGGATCGTGAAGATGCAAGAATCGCAAGTGATGTTTGGTTTTAGCGGCCCAGGTATTCTTGGAATTGGTTTTGTTATTGCTATCTTGTTGATAGTGATTGGATTCAGAGAGAAAGGAGATTTTCTCAGAAAAGTTCGATTTGTCCGTGCAGGTGGAGTCTTACTTGGATTGATGATTATTGTAACAGGGGTAGCTTGGTATGGATATTTACTTATGACCACTCCTCTGACTCTAACAGATGTGATTATTTTGACAGCGATCTCATCTTTCGGTGGTCTGGTTACAGGCATTTCAAGCTATTATCCGATTAGTCAATAGAATGAGATTCATTTTCGAAATAAGAAACTGTTAGAAGAAGATGATGGTGCCCCGACCGGGATTTGAACCCGGGTCTACGGGTCGAAAACCCGCGATGCTGGGCCGTGCTACACTATCGGGGCTTAATCGAGGGACCCTTATTTGAGATTATTAAGGTTGTGCAAAAACCATTGATATTCTAGCTTGTATCCAGTAGAAAAATCATTATTGACACTATGAAATCTGAAGATGGGTTTATAGTTCGTTTATTGAAAAATAATTCCTTTAATTGTCATATGAAGCTTAATAAACGAGTTCTATGACAAGTTCTTGGCTCTCTTCGTATAGTCTAAGGAGATTGGGGAAGATGAACGAAAAACCGACCCGAAAGAATCGAAAAAGATTCATCATTATTGGAGCGCCGATTATTGTCTTTCTTGCAACTTTAATCATATCGATGGTGCTAGTTTTTGCAATAAATGGGACTTGGTTTTTCTTCCCTGGACTATATCCAACCTCCTTGTTGAGCGTACTGGAAGTGTTTCTGGGTGTAATCTTCATTGCATTAGCGATTATTCTCATCACTTCGGGATTCGTAACGCTTGGTTCTAGGAGAGCTTTAGGAGTTGATGTAGAGCAATCAGTTGGTACCTCACTCATTTCAACTGGGATCTACGGCTATTGTAGACATCCTATGACTCTAGGATACATTTTGCTCTCGCCTGGATTAGGGTTCATATTTGATTATGTTCCATTGATTCTCAATACTCTGATTGCTACACCTTTCTTGATTGCATTTCTATTCTATGAAGAATTTGAACTACTACAAAGATTCGAGTTTACTTACACCAAATATCGGGACAGAGTCCCATTTCTGATTCCAAGAAGTACAAGGAAGAAGAAGAAGAAAACCCCGAAAAAGAAAGATAAACTACCAAAACCTGACCTAAAGAAGGATGAGCTACCAGATCCAAAGAAAGAAGAGTAAGTTTTAGAAAATTCTTCACAGGGCAGGAAGTTTTCCCATAATCCAAGAGTGACTGTATTTGAATCAAGAAACCGTCCGAATTAGTTGGTCATTGTGAGTTTCAGACGCCCTGATTTGACGAACATCATATAGAATTGATTTTACCATCTTTGTACCAGTCTTTCGGAAACCTCGTGAAACAGACTGTAACAGAAATGAACGAAGATCACTAGAAGTGGGGACACCGGAGATCTTGTAAGAGCCAGCTACTAGTGTGGGTACGACTAATATTCCATAAGCCTCAGCGATTCGATGCTGTTCGTCAATATTCACTTCATAGAACAGTTGTTCGGTTCCCAAAACCTTACTCTCATTTTCTAACATAGCCTGAATGACACCACACCATGCACAGTGGTTTGAAGTAAATAGTAAAATCATAAAATCCGCACCTTGAAGTTGCCTCGTTGTTGCTTTGGGAGAATATAAAGTCCGAAAATCTTCAGCACATTTTTCCACTCTCAGAACAGCTTCTTTGTAATTAGATTGCTCTAAGTCGTTACTGAGTTTCACCAAAGCGGATTCTATTCGCAAGCAACTGGGATTTGTGGCTATTGCAGACATCCTATGACTCTAGGATACATTTTATTCTCTCCGGGATTAGGGTTCATATTTGATTACGTTCCATTGATATACGAGTAAATAACCAATCTTGGGAACAGGATTGGGAGTGAACTCGACTAGCTCAAGAGATGGGTCAGAGATTTAAATGCGAAGGCGATATGGCTATGGCTCGTTCCAAGGATGTGACAATCTCGGTAAAGGTCCCGATAAACTGGGAGGCCATGACCGAGAGGTTTCGACAGAGGCTCAGACAGACAGTTGGACGAGACACCAGAATGATTCGTGCTTTTCTTGGAGTGATTGAACAACACGAAGACATGTTGTTGACAGGTCATAGTAAAAATCGGATTCATGATGGAGAGTTGGACAGACTCACCATGACTGCCCTCAAGGTAAAGTCGGGATATAGTCAGAGACTGACTGTTCTCCATGATTTCAAGACACGTTTTCCCAGAATCTCCCAGAACGAAATGGCTGAGTGCAGACAGACTGGTGTCGCTCTCTATGAGAGCTACCTCGCATTGAGAGAGAAGAAGGGAAGGAGAGCCTCACGCCCCACAATGATTAACGGGACCAGGAGAATCCCTAGATGGGTGTTCTCTCAGAGGTTCAAGTTGATAGAGAAGAAGACCTCCGTTTCTCGATGGTGGCTGGATATCAGGGACTCCCTTGATTCAGCTCATGAAGGACGAACACATCATGATAGATT
>VAPB010225556.1_pt1 | contig 31602 bp, 51 predicted proteins | sample 3395101 | NCBI WGS metagenome assembly VAPB01 (sample SAMN08290433, study PRJNA428436) | hydrothermal vent metagenome | isolation source: Deep-sea hydrothermal vent chimney | place: Indian Ocean: Southwest Indian Ridge | reverse complement strand
CGTCGCCCGGCGGGTAGTCGATGTACCCGCAGCAGCACGGATAGGCGCAGACGTGACCACAGCACGCGGGGCAGTCGTCTGGGAGTATGAGATCGGTGGGGTTCATCGTTTACCCTCGATGCGGTCATAGAGGTCGTCGGCCAGACGCAGCGTCTCGGAATCGAGCACCAGTTTAACGAACTTGTTGCCGCGATGGTGCCAGTCGATGCCTCCGACGACCAGCTTGCGGACCACTGCCCACAGATCGGGAGCCGCGTCGCGGATGCGGGCAGCTTGAGCAATTGTCGCGCTATTAGTCATCAAGTGCCCAGTAGTTCGCACGGAAGTTCGCGTCGTTCATCCACTTCTGACGCCCATCAGGAGCATAGACTATCCAGTCGCCGTCATGGACGACTGAACCCCGTGTTCCACTCGCGCGCGGCAGTATATACAGGCCGTCGCTAAGCTCCCACTGCTTGGGCGGGGGCTCAAGCGGTGGCCTCACCATACCCGGCAACGGCGGGTCCCCCTCGTGCCATTGTGCCGCCTTAACGATCAGCGGCTTTCTAAGATAGTCCCTCATTGTCTCATTATCGGGCATACCGTATGTTTCCCTACACATACACAATACAACACGGTAACATGACGGGCAAGAGAAATCTCAAATTCTTTTGAATCGGCTGTAGCGGGTGGTATGCTGCGGGTTCGCCAGGCACCCAATCCCTGGCAGACGACCGAGGGCTCGACTGTGTGGCCGGGCCTTTTTTTAGAAGTGGATCAACACACCGGCGTAGGCTTCGCCACCATCGGCAGCGAGCGCCCCGAACTGAATGCGAAAATCCTTGCCATCGGTCAACGTCGCGGCCGCAGAGCGCAGGCGCACAAAGGTTGCGCTTGTGGTCGTGATTTCGGAATCGGCCACTGCGGCGCCGTCTGTCTCGTTCCAGATTCGCATTCGGGCAGTGCCGGCAGTTGCTTTGACCATTGCCTCGGCGTACCAACTCGGTGACGCTCGCCAGTTAGCAGCCGTGAATCGGAACAGTTTATAGGGCGGGCCGGTAGAGGTCCATATGACCGTTGTGGCAGCCTTAGCAACGAAAGCATAGGGCGGGCCGGGCGTCCCCAGCGGCGATAGTGCTGTGACCTGAGCCATTGATGGTTAGCCCTCTAGACGATAACGAAAGTGTCGTTGTTGGCCGGCGCCTCCGTCATCGCGGTAACCGTAAACTGCCCGATTCCGCCGACTGCAACGTAGTCCGTGATATCCGTCCTCTGGCCGGCAAGCGCGCCGCTGGTGAAAATTACGATAGCACCATTGTAATGATCTGCCGTCGCCTCCGTGATGTCGTCCGCCTGGAACTCGGTCGTCGTAGGCGTGTGAGTGTTTGTCACGGTGTCGACCGTGCCCTTGATGATCTGCCCCGCGCTGGCAACCAGGTTCGCCGCCCAACCAGAGGGCTGAGTGGCATTGAGTTTTACGCCATCGGCCCCGGTATCAACAAGAACGGCCGCCGTGTCCGTCTTGATCGTCGCAGCATGGTCGCGGTTCGCCTCCAACGAATCGTCTGCCACTACGAACGTGCTCGTATCACTGGTCTTGGACATGAGGTTCGACAGCACAGTGCCATCAGGAACCTCGACTGTCATATCTGCGTTGTTGGCAACGGCTACACTCATCAGGTGATCGAGGTTCAGGGCGACCAGTGCATCGTTGACCTCGCTTTGAACCTCGGCGTCCCACGCCGCATTCCAAGGAACGGCCGACAACCCGGTCCCCGTCGCCGCTTGCCCATCGGTCACTACCTTTATGGCGTCCAACAGCAGATCAAGCCGTCCACCGTTGATCCAGTCTGTAAGGGCTGCAGCTCGCGCCGCCGTTAGTCTCGCCGTGTCCGTCCCAATGGTCGTGAGTGCCCCGGCGTCCGGCAGCACATCCGTCACCGCTTTGATCGCGTCCAGCAGAAGGTCCAGCCGGCCGCCGTTGATCCAGTCGGTCAACGCAGCCATTCGTGCGGCCGTGACCTCGTTCGTATTCGCCAATTGCGTGTCAAGGTCCAACCCGCCCGCATCGCTGACAGGCAACCCCCCGGCGCCATCGGCCGCTGCGTTCGGGAGGGCAGTCAGGCCGAGCCGCACGCCATCCTCGGAATCATAATCAACGAGCTGGATCTCCTCGACCGCCGGATGCAATCCCGCGCCGGTAACAACCAGGATCACCTTGTCGACGCCCGTTGCAAACGCCGCATCCGGCCAGTCGATACGATAGAGCCCCGGCGACGAAGTCGCGTCGATCTGAATCGCCTGGTTATCGCTGTGGGCGGAATCGGTCGCCGCCAATGCAGTGGCATCGACCTTGGCCGCCGGCGCCGCCCGTAGGCGCGTGTACTGGAGATCCAGATTCGTAATCGTATATGCGGTTTCGGGGCTCCCGTCGCTCGAATCGACCAACATGACGTAGCGCGTAACGTCGGTGCTGCCCTTTTTGATTATGTTCATTGTTTACCAGCCCTTTTATTCGGCCCGCCGATCACGCCACCACCGGCCTCCGCGCGCTGCAATGCACCGATATCAACGTACGAAGTGCCGACCGATGCTTTGGCCGCGTCCACGCCCGCAGCCTTAGCGGCACTGGCGCCGGCAAGCGTATAGTCGTCGCTCGCCTCGTCGGTGAAGCCGGGTGCATCGCTCACTTTCACATCGCCCTCGATGTAGTTCGCGGTGTTCGCCGTGTTGGAGTTGTAGAGGTTGCCCGCCGAAATCGCCCGTTCGCCCAGATCGGTCACAGCGGAAATGCCCGTCGCCCAGTCATATACAATACAGTTGACGACCGCCGTCAACAGCGGGGTCGAGGGGAACAGAATCGCTTCATCGCCCAGATTTTCGCCGTCGAACGTACAGTTTATAACCACCGCCGTCCCCGAAGCACTGGCGACCGAAGCGCCGTCGTCGCTCGCCCCGTGACCGTAAAACAAACAACCGTAGAGCACGCCGTCCGAAAACTGAATGAGCGCCCCGCCGCTTGCGTTGGTGTGAGAACGACAAGCGATAAGTATGCCGTTCGAGTCGCAATCGTAGCCGTACCCGCTATTGCTGTACGAATCACATCGCTCACATGCCATATAATTGTCACAGCCAAACCCGTGCCCGCCGTTGTTGTTCGCCCGGCAGTTTTTGAATGTGACTTTGTGGGCGTTGCTGAACTCGAAACCGTCGCCGCTGGCATTGGAGACAATGATGTTTTTGAAGACGTGGAAAATATCGCCCGCCCCCGCGAGATTGTCAATGCCGTTCGTCAGGCCGCTGGCGTTGATCGTAATTCGCCCCCCATCGCCGGTTGTGCTCGTGTAGCCCTCGAACACCACCGGCGAACCCTCGGTGCCGACGGTGTCAACGTGTGGGTTTTCCGCATAGGTGGCCGAGGCTTTGATCCACGTTTTATCGCCCGCCGCGACGGTGTTCATTGCCTTATCTATCGTCGCCCAGGCGTTGCCAGCCCCTTCGCTGGTTCCAAGATTGGCATCATTGCCAACGGCGCCGTCAACATAGTAAATAGCCATCAGTCCCTCGGTATAATCACGGGGGTCGGCAGATCGTCATAGCCGCCCGGCGCCCAGTGGCCATGGATATAGTCCGCATGATGCTGCAATACTATGGATTGCCCGGCGATCGTTATGGTGTCCGTATCCGTCTCGACGCCGAATTCCTTGATCACCCGCAGCCCGCCCGTAACGGTGCTGCCCGGTGGCGGCTCGCAGTTGCATAGGTTGCAGTCAATGAACACGCGGGGCGTGTCGTCGCCCGGGAACAGTCTGACCCCACGCTTCAGCCCGGCAACGTCCAGCGGCACACGCTGTGTGAAGTTGCAGCCCCGGTATTCCGTGTCAATGATCGACGGGGTTGCTTGATTGGTGAAGTTCTTGTCTTCGGTCATTCGTTCACCCTCACAGCGCGGCTAAACTCCTTCACGAGCCGCACGAAGTCACGGAGCAACGGATCGTGCTGCAACCATAGTTTCTGCCGGGCAACGGGCAACTTCAACAGCAGTTTCACACGTGGGGCGAGCGTCGTTCGCAACGTTGCCAATCCGCCCAGCAGCTTCTGGTATTGGGCGTCCGTCGGATCAATGTTTATTTCAGCCATTAGAAACTCACTGTCTCAACCAAGCCCGCGGGCAACGAACTCGCCGGGTGCGTGCCCACATCCATCATGGGAATGTGAAACTCGCCGAGCTTCCCCCACTTCAGACCCGTCGTTTCAGCCGAGTCGGCGGTCAGCACGTGGCCGTCGGCGGCGACGGCCAATCGCTGACCGCCCGTGCCACTGTGGGTCAGCAGATCGCCCTTGGTCGTCAGAGCCGCGCCACCTCCGACGGCAGCCAAATCGTCAAGGGCTTCGCCAACCGTTCGCGGATCGGGGTCGGACCAGTTGGCGGGCGCCTTGGGAACATATGCCTTCTCCCGCGAATCGTCCGGCGTATGCTGATCTTGACTAAGATCGTACTTCGGCATCGACTAAGCCCACCTCGAGCGCCCACTTCTGCGTATTGTCCGCATTCGGATTCGTCCACTCGAATACCAGTTCGTCACCGGCCAACAAAATCCATTGATACAATTCTTCCGCCGGTACGCGGAAGTTCGCGGGATCGCCACCGGTGCCGAGCGCCAACAATGTATAGAGCGTATGATCGAAGTCGATACCCAGTCGACTGTCAATCCGAACAGCCATGTTCGCCGACCCGCTGCCTCCGGTAAACGTGGCACGCACAAAACACAAGACAAAGCGCCCCGTATCCAGCTTAAAGCGCGCGCTCGATGTCTCGTTGGTGACACTGCCCATGTTTCCGGTGCCACCATCGGCGAGAACAACGATGTCAGATGGATGAGGCACCCACATCAGACACCTATCGTGTAACTTGCACCCTTTGGAAACATCGGCTGGTTGTTGCCATATGCCCGGATGGGGTTTGAGTATGTAATACTGTGCCCACCAACGCGAAGATCCATGACGGCATTCCCAAACATGGAAGCATCGGTAAGAGTTCGACCACTACGATCCTTTCGTAGCTTGAAAGCACCACCGAACAATTCAGCTAAGGTAATTGTCGACGATCCAGTAGTATCCCACCAAAACGTGCCATCATGCATCTCCAGATAAGTTGCAATCCCCGAAGTTCCGCTGAGAACAAACTCGCCACCCGACATAGCAAGCGTCGGCACGCCCGCCGAATCAGTAATTTTGCCGCCACTCATTGATACTTCCAGGCCCGCCACTGTGACGCCGCCCGGAATAGTAAGTTCACCGTTTTCAACACTTATACGGCCATTCACCGTAGCAGTGCTGTTCAACAACACCTTGCCTCGGCGTATTGCCATACGCACAATTGTACCACTGATGTTAATCAGATCATCGCGCGTGCTTTGAGTATCAACGACAACACGATCAATATCGTTGACATCAGTTGTGAAATAACAGGGTATGATCGTGTTTGCAGCGAAGACCAGAGTGCCGATACTATCAGGATGAAAATATTCGCCTGCATTACCAATACCATAGATGAAGCCGGTATCCACTACGATGTCGTGATTTTTGGCAGCAGCATCCGTTACCCCATCCATTCCCTGCGACGCTTCATCCGTAAAAAACAGGACATCATTAGTAGCTGGTATGCCGTTAGGATCCCAGTTGCCCGCCTCGGCATAGTTTGCGTTCGTCGTCCCTTTCCATATTTTATTAGGCATCGTTACTACTCCTATTCCAACGAGCAAACAGCCCGCCGATTGAATATGCTCCTACGGGGCATTTCCATAGAGCCAACCAACGCTTCCATGCCAGGCGCGCGAAACGATGGTAGCCACAACCGCAGGCCCCGCAGTAATCATCATCGTTCTTGACCTGCCTGAACCTACAAGCATCGCATTTCGCTTTTCGCGCCCGTGCTTCATTCCTCCCAACCGGCCCACCCACATGGGCCAGAATGAAACTCCGACCCTTGTAATACCAGACTGCGGCCCCGTACGCAATATACGACACACGAATCAGGCCACGCGAAATCCAAGGCAGTTTCTTACGCCGATGCGGCATCTGAACGTACTGGCGACCATTGTCATTGTGCTCCACCGGCGCAGGCATCGAAACAGTCTCGGCCTCGATCGTCAGAGGCACGCGGTCGTCATGCAGCGGCACCGCATGTTCGTCCATCATCCGATTTTGGAATCGCAGGATGTCGCCGTTGACGCCTATCATCAGGCCGTAAATCCTATCGTTACGTCGCCTTCATACACGTTGTCGCCCGGGCCGAAAGAGCCTTCGGCATCGTATGGCCAGGCCGGCACCTTCAATCGATCGATCATCATAGCCAACAGCGTAGCCTGCTGTGCAATTGTGCTGCCCCACGGCATAGCAAAAGACTGATCGCGGGTACTGGGTTCACTGTGATAGCCCAGGAAGCCCCACCACTCCGTGCGCAGCAGCGACTTCAAATGTTGCCCATTCTGATCGACGTATACGATCTCATCAAGATTCGGCGCAACTCTCGGCATGCTCATCAGGTCGTTGGTAATACTGAGTTCAACATTTCGATTCGGATGACCCTCCGGCAGCCAGGACTGTGACAACGTCGACCCACCCGGTATCGAGGCCGCAACCGTGCACAGCACCTGAATACGGCACCGGGCATGAGGTTCACACACCTCTGTACTCGAGGCAAAGCGATGTTCTCGGATCAAGCGATGCGGAACGAGGCTGACCGTCATACGAACCATGCGAATATGCAGACTGCATGTCACAGGAATACGGCTGTATTTCAAAAAGCAGGCGCCGAAAATGTCGGGTATTGTCGGGCGCTGATCGACCGGCAGATCTGATCCGTTCCAGGTACGCCGGTAAACCCCCAGCGCCGAATCAGAATCACGATAGTAATGATCCAGCTGCTCGAAATTGAGGCCACGGTCTCCGTCGTCAAAAGTGTGAGTTCGGGCAAACTCCAGAATTCTGTTCTTGGCCCGAACCGTCGGCAGATCAATATGAACAGCGATGTCCGATTCCTCGCGCAATCGCGCGGTAATATCTTTGATCAGCAGCATATCGAACTTGGATCGCGATGCTGGATCGTAGTTGTAGTAATCACCGCCGGCATAACTGCCGGGGCACGTAGAAGCCGCGACCTTCGCTGCCAGCGGGACAAAGTAGCTCGATGAACATGTACCCTTGTGAATATCGGCACCGAACCGCCCGGACGAATGCAGAAAGATCGGGTCCAGCATATCATCAACGGCTGTAGCCGATGCGGCAACGGTGTGCGTCTTGGGTTCCGGCGCCAGCGTGTCGGTGAACTTCCGGCAGTGGATACCCTCCCCGAACAGCACTACGCCTCCACTGCTTCTCAGCGGCCATCGGTGACCCTGTGTGAATACCTGATCGGGCATCAGCCCTTTGACCGGATACCCGACAAGCACGCCCGGACCGCAACTCCTGGGATCGCCGCGCGGCTCGACATCGGCCGCGTTGTCGCCATAACAAGAACACACGTTCCAACCGAAACATTCAAAGCCATCGTTATCCCAGCATGTACCTCGCTGGTAAATGACATTGGCCGGCACCAGGTGCGCTTCATTCGATCGCAAATCGTGGTGCATGCCCCGCGCGTCAACGCTCAGCACTTCATCGGCATCGGGTCGCAACCATCGACTGCCGTTGACGGTGTCGCCCGCCCCTTGCAACGTCGTAGGATCGTCCAGGCAGGGCAGACAGCCTACGTCACAGCCGATCAACCTCCGAGTTCCGACCCCGATTCCAGCGGCCGTACTACCCGGCTGACTCAGGTAACACTCGGGATGTTTCCCGACCGTGCCGACAGGGACGGCCGGCGGCTGGCCGAAATAGTTTTGTGGACAGCAGACGGGGGAATCGCCGTGCATGCACTGGCCTGTCGATGTTTCGCAAGGATCGCCCATTACGTTGGATCGCTACAATTAACCTCGAAGGATCGATATTGCACTTCAGTAAACCACGGTGCGTGATAGGCCCCGGCAAAAAACGAATCACCCGGTCGCATGATGGCCAGTGGATCAGGCGCCACTTGGGTATAGACATCCATTTCGGTCGCCTGCCGTTGATCCGTCCGATCAGCCATCGGCTGCGAGCAAAACACGCCGCGATGCGTTCCGTCTGGGGCAACCATGACCATACCATAGTGGCTTACACACGGGTCATCGTCAGCCCTTGTGGGCATAGCCCGCACCGGATGGGCCGTCATCAGTTCAAAATCGCCTGGGGCAAAATCATCATTGCCCCGTTCGTCACCGGTTGAATCGGGATTGTGCTCGACCGGGCGCACGGTTGGATCGAACATCGCATTCTGGCAGAGATTCGTATCCCACGGCTGACGACCTGCGGGTATTCTGTCCGGGCCGGCGTCGCGACATTCCTCCGGCGGGTCCGGCGGTTCGCCGCCGCAGTTGATTTCGGCACAATGGGTCTGGTCAAAATAGCCAAAGTTCACCCGGCCCAAGCAATCGAAGTGCTCCAATATTTCGCACTCAGCATCCGGAAGACAGCAAGCACCTTTTGAACGACCAGTCAGGCAGTCTGCGAAAACACATTCTCTGTGTTCATAGAATATCCCTGCGAGATTGTCGCATTGAGATTTGGTGTCGAAATCACGGCACACAAAGATATTCTCGCCCACTGGAATGCAACAAGCACCGGGCATTATGACAGCCTCCCAAGGAGCGATCGGACACCCCTGCTAAGATAAGCAACGAGCGAACAATCGGTTACGCGCATGCCCGATGGCGCCACGCGCGTACGCCAGCGCGGCACCTGCATTGCGTGCCAGACACCGCCGACCCGATCGGCTCTGATCACGTGCGATTCGTCCTGGAGAGTTTCGCCGCGCCAGACATGTCCCTCGTAGTGATAGGACTTGAAACCCGGCCATACGAATATCGGAAACATGTCGCCGATGATCCGCAGGACGAATGTTTCGTTACCCTCACCGTCCGTGTCTTTCACGCGCTTAACCTCCTGAGCCTGAATGACATCCGACGCGCCGTCAAGGACGTTTCGCACAATGATGAAGATCGTGGCCGGAGGCTCCTGGCGAAAATAAAACGTCGGTACGCCCGTCGTAGGCAGCAGAGAACGCACCCGAACCACGACAGACCCATCAGTCGGCAATGCGTGTGATTCTCGCCCGGCATCATCGAACTGCCACTCAGCCAGATTCGTCGCAGTAACTCGCCGTGTTGGATAGGGCGGTTGTTCGTCCGCCGTCAGCGGATCACCCTTCAGAACCAGTCGGTCATGTACGGTCGCAGTCTCGGCAGTCACACCGGCCGGCGACGTTTCAAACAACTCCTCTACCCAATACCGCGAGTCCTCATAATCCGACTGCCCGAACGGCCCGGCGCCGCCGATGCGAGCAATGAATGATTGTCCGGCATTTCGCTTGTCCCAGAATCCGTAACTCTGCTCCGGTTCCTGCGTTACAATGAGCGCATTCTCGGTAACGGTAGCCATCAACCCTGCGGAGGTTCGCAGGTTAACGGCGCGCTCTCCCGCATCGAACAGGTCATTTACATCAGGCGCCCGTAACGTATCACCCGCTTTATATCGCCCGCCGCGTAACACTATTGCACCTCATGCACTTCACAGGCCGTGCCCCGTAACGGCACAAACGTGTCCCAATCAAGTATGCTTTTATCGTATATCGTGCGCACATCCATCGCCAACATGCGATGTGCTCGCGTAAGGCCGGTGGGAGCCATGGGGCGCATCGTTTCATTGGGGCCGCTCTCATATTTCGGCCACCACCATTCATGGTGGCGTTCGGGGTCGCCGCGCCAAAACAAAGTCAGTTCGTAGGCCGCATGGTCTATAGCCGGATCGCCGTAAAGCAACCGATGCCGCACTTGCTCCAACAGCCAGTAGCCCGCTGGTTTGCCGTTCCACGGAGCGCCGTCCGGGCCTGGCCCATAATTCGTCTTGCCCTCTTCATCAAGGATCTTGTCCAATTGCTTGCGCGAAAGAAAGACTTTCGGAAAATGTCGTTTGTACGTGCGAACGGGAATAAGAATGCTCACGCCATCGCGGGTGTTCTTCAGTGGTAGCGGCAGAGTAATCGGTGTTGTGCTGGAATCACCGCGATCGAACCACTCGATCCGACTGATCAGCGCCGAACCGCCCTCATCCTCCCACTTGCCGGGGCATGGGCGCTGCTGATAGGTGACTATCATCTTCGTATAGGCCTTGCTGTCTCTTGCAGTCGACGGCGCAAGCGTGGTAGTATCCGGATCAGGGCCGGCTATATGATGCCCGAAGGTTACTCCGATCACATAGGTATGCAATTCCCACGGATGTGGATCACCTATATTCATGCCGCCCAGCAGTTGACTTTTAGCAACCTGATCCGGCCGACCGGCAACGATATACGTATGGACTATCGTCCCTCGCTGTAGATCTTCGCCCAGCCGGCGCGAATCCTTGTATTCAACTCCGTAGGCATCGTTGGGTTGATTTGCCTCAACAGCCGTTGCGGCGCCCAGGCCCACGACTTCCGAAGTAAGCAATGGAGTTGTTCGTGGTCGTGTTCGCGGTTTGTCCGGCATCGATTATTCCCCCAATCGCACGTCTTGCATCATCCGATGAGTCACTAGAGTGCCCTCCTCTTTTCTTAACTCCATAATCTGATCCAGGCGGTCGACGATGTTTTTCAATTCGTCAACGGCCTCTCCGGCGCCCATACCGAAGCCCTCTGGTGCCGGCGGCCCCATACCAAAGAAGCCGCGCGGCCCCGGAGATAGTTGCATGGGGATTTTAATATGACTATCTCTACGTGCGTCAATCGCTGAGATTAGCGTGTCAACATCTGGCACTCCGCCCGTCGATGGGCGACGACGACTGGATATGACAGGAACCCTGTTAATAAAGCTCCACCCTGGAGTCATTTTGTATGGCTTTTTGCTCTCCTCAAATTCGCTGGGAGCACCACCCCGAAGATGACGACGGCCCCGCCGCAGAAAATCGCGGCGTCTTTGCTCTGCTGCGCTTAGTTCCTCTTCTTCTATCTCCTCGTCCGACAGTATCTGTCCCGTGCCCGGCTTGTACCATCCGCGCTTGGCTCTTGCTGCATCGCTTTTGCCCTGGAAGCGCTCAGCACCCGACGCAGCCTCTGCAATGTCCAGCAAGCCCTTTTCGTCCGGCGATTTACCTGTCAAGATGCCCAGCCCCAAACCGAAGCGGCCCCACAAATTACTTTTCACCGCCCCGATTTTCTTTAGTAGTCCGGGCAAAGAGTCGAGTTTTGCAACGTAGGCTTCAAATCTCTTCAGCCCGGCTACCTCCACGTCTCGCGCCTGCACGACCCCGCCTGCTTGCGGGGCTGAGGGCACAAGAAACGTTTTCAATGCAGGTGCCTCACCAAACCACACCGCTGCATAGCGCCGCGCGGCCTCCTCCAGTCCGATCTTCAGTTGCGACGTATGCCCGATTAGAGACTTCATCAGAGGCACCGTAGGCTTGATGCTATTCTGTAACAGAAAGAACGCTGTGCGCTGCAAGGTGAGAATGGGAATCGAGTGCTCACTCGCCTTGTTTACCTCTTCAATGACAATACGCAATTCTTTTAGTTGCCTAACCGCCTTCGGTCCCCCAAACTTTTCCCCGAATTTGGCGATCTGATCCATGACAACCTGTTGTGCGTCTGCTCCCGCCTGAAGACCTTTGACGGTAGTAGCAAATCCCCCGCCAACACCAGCCGCCGCCCCTGCCGCTTTCCCGAACTTCAAGAGCGAAGAACCCATGCGGTCGGACATCTTCCCCATCTGAGCGAAGGCGTTGTTGACCATCCGCTTGGCATCGTCAAGATCCTTCTTGAGCTGACCTTTCTTCGCCCCGAGCTCTACGAAAGCTTCACCGATCTGTTCAGCGCCCGGCATTTACAGTCTCCACCAACATCCGATATTGCGGATACGTACAGTCACCCGCCTGCTCAAAGCTCATGCCCGCATGTAGTACCAGCCAGACAACCATGGCATCCATCTTTATGTAGGGTTTGCGGGGGATGTGCCTACCTCCTGTTTCGCGCCCTTTACTTCCACCGGGCCGGTATCCAGCACGTGCATGACGTCGCATATCGTCTCACGCCATTCGTCGTTACTGAGCAATTCATCGACTTCCGCATCAGTGATTGTCGGATGTTTTCTGCACAGAGACAGCCTGCATTTGAGCAGCAGTGTTGCCGGATTAGCCTGATCGAAATCATCATCCATCGTCGGTCGGCACATGAGCCCGTTCATGTCCCGGATACGTTCCCCAGGTGCTTGCATAGTTCCGCGCGTACCCTCCAGATAGGCCGCGAGCGCCTGCGATTTGTTGTATGCCACAACCTCGGCATAGTCCTTGAAGCTCAACGGGCTAAACGTATGCGTCTTGTCGCCCAACGTGATCGTGGCACCCAGGCCGAGAGCCTGATCAATTCCCAACAAATGCCGTACACTTACATCCATCAGGCAAATGTCCTTGTCAAATTCCCCGTGCCACGAACAATGAAGGATGCGCGCGCCGCATCGTCTACACGAATGAGGGCACGGATGCGCTCTATCCAGCAAGAGCCGGCGAAACTGTCGGCACTGCCGGTGGAAGTTGTAAGTGTCACGGTCGCTATGAGCTTATTGTGAAACCCGGGATTGACATTGACGTGCATCAGTGTCATCAATTCAGCCCGCCACTTGTACGCGCCAGGTGCGAATTCCTGGGAATTCCATGCCAGCGGCGTAACATCGTGCATCTTACGGTCGGTTTCCATCGTCCACGATTCGACTGCGAATGTCGTAAAGATCGGTGCATTGGGTTCAGAGCCGTCTGCGGTCCAGCTGACTTTGCCGCCGTAGCCGTGATAAATCGCCATTACGTCACAGTGTGCGCAAGTGCGCCATCGCCGGCCATGGTGATCGTACCGGTAATTGCCCCGTCCACGGCGCCATCGAGTGCCACATTGGTGACCGCGACCGATACTGTAATCGCATCACCGGTTGCATAGGTCCACACAAGCGAACCAGTGAGACCCACGACTAAATCGTTTGCAAGCAAATCATCGGCCACCGCAATGTCAAGCGTTATGACACTGTGATACGCCCCGGTCACGGTATTGGCGTTGACCTGCCCCAAGACCTTGACCTGTGTCTCATCGAGCGTCTGCGTCGATTGAACACGAGTTATATCCCCAGTTGCCCCAGCCCAATTAACTGTGGGAAATGTCACCACAGCGCCTTGTCCAGATAAATATCCCATTATGTAACTCCTATGGTGCGCCTACATTAACGGCGTGCACCAACGCACTATTCCCGGCGAGCGTCAAGACCCCGGTAATTGCCCCGTCCACGGCGCCGTGCAATTTAACATCAACCACTACAACAGTGACTGTCAGCGTATCTGCGTACGGGGGAGGTGTACCACCGGCCGGCATATAGGTCCACACCAATTCGCCGGATGCACCTACCTGCAACTCCGTTGCAGCCAGATCATCCGCCACAGCAATATCGATGGTATAGACCGTGTGATACGCCCCGGTCACGGTATTGGCGTTGACCTGCCCCAAGACCTTGACCTGTGTCTCATCGAGCGTCTGCGTCGATTGGATGCGAGTGACATTGTTCAACCATCCTTGCGAAGCGAATGTGATCGATGCTGCTTGCCCGCTTAGATATCCCATATCAAAAGCCTCCTATCAGGCTGCTTGAACACTCAACTGATATTCCGAAACCGCTTGCCAACCTTCATCAACGTCGTAGGGCATGGCCTCGGCCACCAGGATCGTCTGAATGATGCTGCCACCGATGAACGTGACATTGCTCACCGCATCATCCATAACCCCCGCAATCGCCGCCTGAATATCCGCAACGTCGGCGGATGACGTTTTTTTGGAAAACGCCGTAAACTGCACGTTGTGCGTACGAATCCACACCGGCCCTAAAACGGCAAAATGCGGGCGGTTCGGAATGCCGTCCATCCGTACCCAAGGGAAGACCACGCTGCGCGGCGCACGGAAGTAGGCACGCGGCGGATTGCCGATCAAGCCGGTCACGGTGCCGTCATTCGTCAACGCTGTGATAATCCCGATATTGATATTGTGCCGATCAATCGCCACGCTTCAACTCTCCGACAATGATCGCCGTCAATCGATCCGCCAACCGCCGCAGCGTCACTCGGAAGTAGGGGCGCGGTTCCATCCAACGGGTCCCCCATTCCAAATGACGGGCCTTCGCCAGCGAGCTGCCTATCCGCTGCACCATTCCATCCATCCTCGCCATGTGCGCGATGCTGCTGCGCAAGGCCCCCGTGCGTTTGCGCGGCGGTTCGCCCGGCAGGCTGGCCCGGCGCGTCAGACCGGCGGCTTTCATACGCTCGCGCTGACCTCTGGTCATTTTCGACTTCATCGGCCCGGGTAGACTGATCACACGCTTCAATTCACCTTCGTAGACGATAGCTGCATTCTCTAGCCCGCGACGCAGGGCCGCATCCGTCCCACGCAACAGCCCTTCAGGCGTCCACTTCACGACAAAGTTTTTGGGCATCGCTCGCCTCGGTCACGCATCCAAATGCCCCATCGGCAGGGGCGCCTCAATACAATCGACGAACACCACGTTGGCCATCGTATCGTGCAGACCGTGACTCGGTTGAATCACGGCTACGACCGTCAGGGTCCGGCCGCGAAACAAAAATCGAAACTGCTGCTTGGCCGCATCGTAGAGCAGGTCGCGCATACTTGTTTTGCCGAGCGTTCGCGGGATAGTGTCATCGAACAGCACTCGTTCGACGTTGGTATATCCCTCGCGCGCGTACATCGCCTGCTGCCGCCCGGAGACCGATGACACCCGTGCCGGCCTGGTCAGACGGTTCGTCCAGGTCTCAGTCTGTCCGCCGCCGCCGTCATCGACCTGCACCGACTGCTGGAGAATCACATGATCCCGGAGATAATCGTCAAACATCGATGTACTCCGGGAACGGTGGGAGACTCCGCCAGATACCAAGACGGGCACGGAACGATTCGTTCATCCACAACTCACCGCTGGCCGAGTAGCTGTAACCGGCGCCGCTCTCGGATATCAATCCGGAATCGCGGGCACCCGAACGCAGCATCGTCGCCGCAAGCTCGTTGCACAACATTTCCAGATCAACGGGAATCGTCGCATAGCCGCCCGTGTAATGGACGAAAATGTTGTACTGACCTTCAGTCCAGATGTCCCCGCCCAATGCCGCCAGATACGGCACGTGGGCTGGCAGATGCGCCCGCCGCCGTTTCTGGAACCATGGCTCACTGCCGAAGCCGCGGCGCAACAGGCCGGGATTGCCTTCCAGTCGGATATCTTCCTCGGCGTGATTGGGCGCATAAAACTGCACCGCTATATCAAGACAACCCACGGCTTCGGTCTTGAACAATTCAGTGCCCTTCCATTGCGCCGCGCCACTGGAGGCCGTGGCTGTCCAGCCGTTGCCCAAAGCATTGATCAAAGCCACAAGCTGCGTAACCGTGTTGCTCCCGATGGTAACTGTCTGTGGACTGGACTCTGTGTCGTTCGTCCCGCCATAGACGGTAAACGTCAAGGTCGTCAGATCGTTACTGACAGTCGCCTCTTTGGCATCCAACCCTGAACTGTTAGAAACCGACATGCCGGATATGCGACCGACGGACACGCGCTTGACGACAGTCACCGGCCAGTTGCGCAAGCGCAGGGTGTCACGCCCGCTCCCGCTGTAGAGTTGGCGATAGGTCGCACTGGCGAAGAACCGCCCGCACATACGCTCCATCGAATTGGAGGCGGTGTTGATCACCTGCTCGTACGCATAGGTGTCAACGCCCTGGAGCCACAGTTCATTGGCCGAACCGAATGCCGATGTGGTAGCCAATATCTTTAGCCGCCCAGATGAGGCGTTGCCCGATCCCAATACACGAACAACCCAACCCTCATTAAGTGCATCAATCGTCGTCTTCAGTGCAGTTATGGTCGTCGCAGCGGTCCATGCAATCGTTTGAATTCCGGCATTGCCACCGCCGGTAATTGACAGACTGAGTTTCACGGCAGACACCTCAACAGTGGCAGCCGTCGCCGACACTGACTGATCATGATAGATCGTCATCAGATCGGAGTCGGGGATCGGACGGCGCATATATGCCTCAAGGCTGGCCACCGTCGTCAACGCATTGGAAGCTAACGCCATCAGCCGGGCTTCCAATAAAGGATTATCTGACCCTGTTTCGAGTTGCCCGCGTTGGATACCGCGATGGTTAACGTGTCGGATAGCACGGGAAAGACCGCTTCAGCAATTGGCGTGGCGTCATAATTAAGAAGAAAAAAGTATACCTCCTCAGTCGTCGTGGTATGACGATTCGCCAGATCATCCTGACAGCCGGCCAGCACATCCAGGCTTTCGTCGTCGGTTATGGCGATATCATAGTTGGCATCAGGCGCCGGAGTTCCCGGATCGGTCACCCCCTTAATCAAAGAACCACTGATTTTCTTCGTTGCCGCCGATACCGTGCCCGCCGCATCATCGCTTGTCCAGGCTGCGATGATCTTCTTGATCGGGCCCGTCTCGTCATACGAAAAGGTCATTGCCGAGCCGGCCATGATTCACCTCCTTTACGTAGCGATCGGATCGAGAATCGCGCTAAGATCTTCGGAAAGTACGCCGTAGTAATTCTGCGCAATGGCGCACGCGGTTGCGGTTACGCCGTTTGCTTGAACCGCCGCCCCACCGCACAGATTGCGCATCACGATCCCCGTAGCCGTCGCCGCGAGATTGATACAAGCATCACTGGTGGATGCCGCATTATAAATTACGTTGTCGACGATTGTACAGAACGTGACGACACCGGCGCCGCCGATTGTCATTGTGCCCCAGTCGCCGATCAAAGTGTTGTTGCGAACGATACAACCTTTGGGCGTGCCCGCCAGATTGATAAAGTGCGTGTTCGCTGCATCGTCCTGCAGGGCATAGCAATCCTCGACGGTGATCCGGTCAGAGGCATTGGCGGCTGCGTCCTGAACACAGACCAAGAAGTTCTGATTGTCAGCCGCTTCGGTGAAACGGCAATTGCGGCAGGTGAAGTCCGTGGCATTCACGTCGAGACAGACCGCGACATCGGCGAAACCCGACTTGAAGTGAATGTTTTCGATCGTCACGTTCGCCGCATCCACATCCACATCCGCCGTATCCGCAGTGTCGAGTGTCACGGTCGGCGTATCAGTCCCGTCACCAATCCCGATGATGGTGATGCCCGCAATATCCAAATCCAATCCGCCAGCCGCGCTGACGGTCTCCGCATGGCCGGGCATCACATAAATGCGATCCCCGTTGTTCGCCGTGCACAACCCGACCGCGTAGTCAATGGTCAAACAAGGGGCATCGGGGTTTTGGCCATAGCCAGCCCCATCCGCCCCGGTGTTCGATCCGCTGTCCACAAAAAAGATGTTGCCCGTCGTCAAAGATTCATTGACGACGGAGAACATTCCACCGCTTTGCTTTCGTACGAACAGTTCTGTTTTAGCCATCTCAGGGTTTCTCCTGTGTAATGGTCAGACGTAGGGGCGCCCGATTACTCGGGCACCCCCGCGTCGTTGATTTTAACCGGCCACCGCGTGGTTCGCCGACGTCAAATCGTCGTGGGCGTACCTCGGGTTATACCGAACCGCCGCAATCGTAACCGTGTCAACGCCAGTGTTGTCGCTCTCGGCAACATAGCACGCGACGTAGTCAAAATTGTTGGCATGATCCAGCGCTGCCGCATGAACGGTAATGACGTACGTGTCACCCGCCGCACCCGTAGCCGGTGTAATCGACGTATCCCCCGCACCAACAATATCCTTGACGCTGGTGCCCGAAGAATCCGTCGCCTGACGGATTTTGAACGAATCCAGTTTGTCGGCCGCATTCCACCCGTCCGCAGTACCCTCCAATGTGGTACCGAGTGTGACGAAGAAATCGACCGAAGCAAACTTACTCATGTCCAGATACTTGCTGGTTGCGTTGGCCCCACCAATGTCAGTAGCATCCAACACAACCTCCATCGCCGCATTCTGATGTAGCGTGTTCATTCGGATTCTCCTATGCCCTGGCCGCAAGAGTGACGACCGGCGCCACTTCCCAGGAATTGTTGAGGGTCAGGGTCGTCCTCCACCACGGCTGGCCGTCGATGGTCTTGACATAGCGGAACGCCGTCTCGTTGTAATCGAAACGGATGTGAATGCTGGTGTCGGTACTGGTGTAGGTCGTCTCGCCGATCAGGTAGTTCGGCCAGGAGACAAGCGTGATATCGCCGACCGTTCCGATTGCCTTGGCATGCTCGGTATAAATCAGCGGTCGACCGAGAATGCGCTCAATACCGTCCTCGCTGATCCGCACCAGCCCGACCGGGGCACCGCCGGTGCCGACATCGATCGTCAGTAGATTCAGTTGCTCCATGCAACTGAGCGATGCAACCCACACAGCGCCGGCATATTCCTCAGGCCGCATGTGACTGCGCATCTTCAGCACATTCCTGGTCACAATGCTGGCCGCCGCCTGGCCGATTTCTTTCGCTTGCGAATAGGTGCAAGCGGCATTCAGTACGCCCAGCGGCTCGCCGGAACCGAGACCATTCATAAACAGCCCCATCTCTTTCCAGACGATTGCATCGCGGAACTGCGAGCCGATGAAACTGCCCATCGCCGGAACATGGTGAATCTGATTGTCCGTCAGATAGGCCAGGCCCGTCAGCATCGTGGGCTTGATCTCGATCTGCTCGAATTCACCTCGAGCACTCGTCATTTGCGCCCGTTCTTTCTGCAGGTAAACCGCGATGCCACCGTACAGATTGGTCGTACGTGTCGTATCGGTGACGGCGTTGATCGTCGTCATCGTCGAGTTGATCGTGAGTTGACGTGCACCGTTGGTGCGGACGAAATCTCGTTCAACGCCCTTTTCGAGGATTTCGGGCCGGTATTCCGGGGGGATGAGGAAACCGCCGATCGAATCCTCGACAGTAGTGTATTCATCCGTGCCTACGGCCTTAGTGGCCAGGGGTGGGGCGTTGCAATACGAAAGGCGCTTCGACGGGCGAGCGTCCGGCGTGCCCGCCAGGCGGACATCCTCAAGAAACTCGCCGACCTGCCCATAACCCTTCTTGGGGTCCTCCTCGATCAAATCCTTAACGTGAATCGTACCGGGTCGTGCATTGACCCGTGTACCTGCCGCCTTTGCGACAGCCTCATCAATCATCTTGGCGACATCCTCGGGGCTGACGCCTTTATCGGCCTCCGAGTCGTCTATCGCCTTAACCGTTCGCTGTTCTTTGCCCGGCTCAACAAGTTCTGCGTTTTTCGCCTTGATCAGCTCTTCAGCCGTCAGCGGGTCTACGACCAGAACTTGTTCAACGGGATATTCAGTATCATCGTGGCTCCATTTCTGAAGCAGACGGATAGTCTTGTCCATCGGACAATTCCACCGCCGGCGTTGTTATTTACCTCTGTCGGCTACCTCCAGCATCCGGACTAATTGCTCCAACGGGCTGTACCCGCCTGCAATTTCCATCCATATGCCTACTAGCTCCTATGGCCGGCCACACGCCAACCGTAGTTCACGATCGATCCGACGCGATACGTCGCCGACTGAAAATACCTTTCGTCGAACCAACCGGATGGGCACGACCTTCCTCAGGACCTGCACCCGTCGCTCTAAATCCTGTTCGCTTTCGCCCTCAATGTCAAGTTCGATCCAAGGGCGCGCGGTTTTGAACATGCCCTTGGCATACGCTCTGTTCAATGCATCGGGATTTGCCGGAATGGAAACAGCGGAATACTCGATAATCTCGGCGGACGTTATGACGGACCGCGCGCCCGCCCAATCCGGCCGCTTCTTCAGATCGCCGGGCTTCAGATCGCGGCGTTCGATCGATTGCCACTCCATGCCAATCGACCAGCCCTTGAGGAACCCGCCGGCGTACAGTTGAAAAACGTCTTCCGCCAACTCGGTTTGGGCAAAGCGCGTGCTGGCAACAATCGAGTTCTTGCCGATTTTCTGCCAGAGGCTTTTGCCGACCACAGTGTACGGGTCGTGCATGAATAGCACGACCGGGTTTTTGTGGAACCGCTCGAGTTTGAGACCGGAGGTTATGACTACCTCCTGATCGCTATCCACTCGATCGCTCGTGATCTTCGATTTTATCGTTCGCTCGCCCTTGTCTACGTCCAGCATCTCACCTGCGGACACTTTGGTGTAAATCGGCAAACGTGCTGCCAGAGGTTTTCCCATATCAGTTCTCCACCACCGGAACGATCGTGCACGTACAATTCGGATGCAGTGTCGGATGCAACACATCACCGTACTCGGCTGTGTAAGTTCCACCGTCAGCGCCCCGCAAAGAGGCGCCGCTCTTAACGAACGGCTCGCCAAGCTTGACGCGCCTGCCATCCATTACGGTGCAAAATTCACAGCTATCGGCCGACGCCAACCACTGATTCTCGGTCACGTCGGCCACAATCCAGGTCTCCTGTGCACCCGCGTTGAGTGCCCGATTCAGTTCGGTGCGTGCGATGCGATCCGATGAGCTGTCCCGCTTTTCACCGTAGACTACAGCCAGGCGCTTGCTGATCTCGTACACATTCTCTTCGGCTCGCAGGCCGTCACCAATGGCTGCAAACACGTCGTCGCCGGTCACGTCAACCACGGTGGACGCAAAGCCCTCTGTGAGACGTTTGACCTGCGCCTCCACCTGATCTGACGGCAGAGTCAACGATGCTTCCATGGTCACGCCGGCGTCGGCAAGGTCGCGCACTCCGAGCTGGTTGCCTCTTTCGAACGCTTGGACCATGAACGGGTGCGCCACATCCTCGAAGTGTTTCATCCATTCGCTGCGCTCGAACAACAGGTCCAACAGCTTTTGTTTCGCCAGGTCGGCCACGCCCTCGGTTGTATCCAGAACCTTAACCAAATTCTCTCGGACAACCGTCTCAAAACGACTCAGAAGAGTTTTCAATCGACCAACGAGACCTTGATCTATCGAGTCTTCGTCGTCCATATCCTCCAGATTCATTTTCAGTAAAGCCGCGATGCCATCTTTGTCACGGTCGTGACACTCTTCCCCGCCGACTGGTTGCACGCCCTCGCCAGGTCCGCCATCGTCACCCGGCCCGCCGTCTGCGGACTTTCCTCCGTCTTTGTCGTCTGCGTCGTCGGAGTCGTCTTTGCCCTGTTTTTGCTCCCCTTCGGTCGTCCCCGTTTCTTCGTTGGTTCCTGCTCTTCCATTATCATCTCCATCTATTGCCTCAATGACCTCTTCATCCGGGTCCACGATACCGATCGTCCCACTCGTAGCGGGCTTGATCTCTGTAATCGGTTCGATTGATTCGGCACCGAGCAAGGCTGCTATTTTGTCTCGCACGATGTTCGCAAGCGCCTCATCCTTCATATCAACCGCTTGCTTGAGCGATGTCATCAGTTCGCCGACTTTGAACTGTGTTTCTCCATCCTCTGTTGGTTCTCCATCAACGGTCGCACCGCCCGGGAATTGTGCCCCGGCAATAGGTTCCGACGGGCGGCGCACGCCGCCCGGAATGAACGGCTCATCACCCCACTCAACGGGTTCGCGACCGAGTTCCGCTCGGGCCTCGTTCGGTTCCAGAAGAGGAATATTGCCGCTGAGTCTCATCAGCCGCTCGGCGTCCGCATCCTGATCCTCGGGTACGGGATTATCGAAACAGACGAACCACGGGGCGCGCTTCCGAATCCCGACATCCCGTTCGGGTTCACCGCCGTACATCGGCATGACGAATGTGTTGATAGCCTCGCCCATCAGCTTCTGCAACGGCTTGATCGTATTGCGCGTCCAGAGCTGTAGCCCATGCCGCATGTTGTTGAACGTGATGCCGTCGACACTGATCACGTTCATCGGAACGCCGAAGCCCGCAGCAATCTCTTCGAGAATAACTTTGCGGCCTTTATCAAATTGTAGATCCTTCGCGGTCAACATCAGTTTCTCAACATGCAGATCGAACGGGGCGACAGCGAACTTGCCGCGATTTCGCCAGCCGCCGTAGGTGTTTGCCCAATCGGCCTGGAGCTGTTTCTGCTGCTCTTCGCCAATGTCGTTCTTGGGCGCGATCAGCAGATCAGGCACCGCGTAGTGAGTGAATACCGCGTTTTCCCACTCGCGCATTCGCAGGTTCGTTTCAGCCGCGGCGAGGATGCCACGCAGATTGCCCATGCCGCTGATCATGTCCAACGGGGAGGGCTTTCGGAAATGCACGATCTCTTCAGCGTCGAACTCTTCAGTGCGTCCCGCATACCGGAGTTGGTACTTGTCAATCACGTTCTCCGGCCCGAGCACCGGCCAGACAAACTGTGACGGTAAGGGCCAGATCTCGATTGGTACGCCGAAGCCATTGGAAGTCAAATGCCAGTAGGCATTGCCTTCGAGCAACAGGTACGTCGTAGTCAGCCACCATAGGCCCGAAATATCCAGGATGGGATTAACATAATCGAGCAGATCGAGAAACACATGGTCCTCGATCTCGACGGCCTCGCGCGTGGTGCGCCGCGGGCTGATATCCTTCAGGTATTGATATTGCTTCACCGACAGGCGCTTACAGCTCTGTACCGTGCTTTTCTCGGTGGTGTAGAGGCGCAGAGCATGTTGACTGACTTCCGTCGCGTTGCGATCGACGCAGATATAGATCCAGGACGCAAGCCGCTCGATCATGCGCCGCGAGTCAAGTTGCGGGGAAATGTAGGGACGACCGCGCCCGTAGGCCGTCGCGATTTCCACGATACGCCGGTCTTTCGCTCGTTTGATGGTCGAGCCGTTTCCGGGATTGCCCCGAACTATGCCGTCGAGCACTCTCAAAGATTGCCCCTAATTCGCAGTCCACCAACGGTCGTCGTCCACATCAACCACAACCGGGCGCCGAATATTAGCCATCGCATCAAATTCCTGCAAGTACAATTCCGCCGGGCTCGCCTGCCCGGCTACCAGCAGGCGACCGATCTTGCCCGATGCATCGATCTCCATCATAGCATAGCGGTCGGCGTCGCACGCATCATCGTGGCGTTTGAGCGGGCTCTCGTTCACGCCTTCGGGCTTCCATGAGTAGGACATATATTCGTCGGTGCCCTGCAGGCCCGGTTCAAACGTCAGGCGCGGGCGACCGTCCACGACATCAGTCAGTGCGGCGCCGACGCAGCGAATGCCGGGAATCACGTCGTTCACCGCCGGTTTAGCCACGAGGCCCTTGCGTTTCATCTCTTCGATGATGTCAGGCGCCGCGGGATCGACGACGAACCTAATGCCCAAATAGCATTTCGCGGTCTCTACGCACATCTCGACCAAATCGGTGCGCGTGATATTGGGCGCGTAGTGTTCTGCCACAACGTGCGACATCGGGCGCTTGAGACCCCTACGGCGAACGGCATGGACCCGCACGCTGGTCTTGTGCGCGAATCCGTAGTCGACGCCGGCTACATGGTATTCCCACGGGCCGGGATCGTGGAATTCATGTGTGCCCCGCGTGAACTGCGGATAGATCGCTCCCTCGAACGCCGCCCAGATGCCATAGAGGTACCGGAGTTTCGCGGCACCCGGCAGATGTGCAAGGTTCAACTCAATGTAGTCTTTGGGTAGATGCCAGTTTTCGAGGCTCGATGTATTTATCAAATGGCGGACGGATTTGGGATGACGCTCCTCATAGAACAAGCGGTGGAGAAAATGCGTGGGCGGTCCCGGATTCGTCGCCGTCGCCATCGTTCGCAGATTCTCCGAACCATCGGGCATCGTGAATTTGAGACTGCAACGTGTGGTCAGCATGTTCCATTCGGGTTCATCCAGCTCGATACCCTCATCAATGCACAGATCAGACAGCGTCAGGGAACCGACCTTCTCGGGGTTATCGCAACCGAAGGGAATGATCTCGCCACCGCCGTGCAGGGTGATCCGTTCCTTGCCCGGCGATTGGGCGAACGTATAGCTGCCCTCCGGCAGGACAGGTGGCAGGTCGCCATCCGGTTCGAGCAGCGTCCGCAGCGTCGTTTGCTTCAGGGAGACCAATGTCTTGCGACAGAGCCCCACCTTGCTCTTCGGTGGTGTGGCCTTACGAATTGCCCGGAAACACAGTGCCCGCGACTTCCCGGCGCGCACAGCCCCGCTATAGAGAATCTGGAGTGATTCGCTCATCACGAACGCATACTGTTTCGGCATCAGGGGGATGGACTCGATGGGGATGGGCATGCGCCCATCTTAGCATGTCGTGAAACTTTGACTATGTTATCCGATTACCCTGTGACCCCGACCTTGAGGATGCGCAGATATTCCTCTTTTTGCTCCAGATCCCTGCGCTGTCGCTTGATCTGCGCTTCAAGCCCAAGCACCTCGTACGACCGATCGTATTCACGGCTCTCAAGTTCTGACTCAGAACACTCGCGTCGCCTGATATGCCCAGTGGGCAAATCGATGTATTGGACTGTGTACATGGCACGACCGTCGTGTGCCCCACTTTCCCAATGTATAGATTCGACCACACCTCGTATACCACAAGCCGCCACGGTCACAGGGTCGAACAGCACAAATTCGAACTGATGGTCCACTACGATTCTCCCCTCGACCCCACCGCCCAATCCGCCAGGTCAACGTCACCATCGCCATCGAAGTCCGGACCGAAGGTGCAGATGCGATCAGTTATCGGACGACCAGGCCCATCCATGCACTTGACGAACGGGATGTACAGCATACGCAGAGGGCTAAACTTGGCGGGTGGAGGTTTGGACATGTCGGCACCGCAGCCGGAGAGAAGCAGCAGTAGGACGGCCGACTTCCCCAGGCCACGCACTACCAACGCCCGCAGCGCCGAACTGAATCCTATCGTTGTTGCAGCCTTGCGACGCCAGCGATCGACCCGCTCACACAACGCCAGCGGGAGTCTCACAGTCTTGTGCTCAGTTTTCGGTGTTTCAATCGTAAAGTCCGCACGGCCCCGTCTTCGTGGTTTGTTTCTCATAACCATATTGTAACACATTTGTGGGACGCTGTCAAACCACTAAGGACTTTCCAATGACTCCTTAATTCCCCACACCAATTACCCAGTTTTCTGCCTGTGACCGAATGCGGAACAAATTGCCCACTATTTACCCAGTTGCAATCCCGGATTTCGTTGATACCATTGGGAAGGCCGGCCGGAAGTTCAATTCAGATGCTTACCTATCTACCTCAGATAAGCTCTTAACTCCCACTGAAAACACCCATAAGCCCCAAAATTCTCAGAGAAACAAGGGGTGTTCGACTGTGGAACAACGCCCCAGAGGGCTCGGAGAATGGGTGGGAGGGTACGGGAGTCAACCAGTGGATCGAGAAGTATGGGACCCAATCGAAGCCCCCCGAAGGCAAATGGACCGATAATGACTGATATGTAACACTCGACTATCGGACGTTGAAACGTAAGCCGTTGACATACAACGAGTTACGAGGATTCAGCGTTCGCAAGCCTGCGAATTCGGCAACAGATTACGCTGCCACGTGACTGGGGCCATCAGGATTGCTGAATGTATGAGCTGTAGCGCCTCCCACCTCACTTCCGTGTTCGGTTCTGTTACAGCGCTGGTTCGTCGTCGCCCATTGCCTCATCGATCACATGGGCATCGAGCGCTTGTTGCACCTCGGGGTCATTGGGTTGGCTTAGATCAGGTGGTTGCCAGCCTTCTGGCGGTCGTTGGGGATGGCAGACCACAATAACTTGTTTGATCGTCTGATCGACCTTGACGTTCTTGGGTTCGAGTTGGGCAAGGAGTTGGAGCACGGCCAGAGGGTTCTTACTTAGTGCCTCGGCCATCACGTCCCGGCCTGTTTGCTCTTCATACACATAAAGCGCCGTGTAAATCTTCTCTCGCAGGCTCGGGCCGGAGCTGGCTCCGTTTTTTTTGCCGGTGATACCTCGATGCCCTTTGGCAAATGTCCCATCGGGCAATCGTTCATTGCGCTTAGTCTGCGCCGCATCGAGGGCCTTGTTGTGCCTGTCCTTCGCCAGGAGCGCCGCATCAAGCAGTTGACCGCGATTGCGCAGCGCAGTCTCTAGGCATGATGGCCTAGGGTGTTCCAGCTTCGTGCAGCCGGGCCGTAGTTCTTCGTCCACTGCATATCTCAACAACAAAGGCGCAGAGCAGCGGCCATTATAGCGATTCGTCCAACAGATGCCAAGGCCGTGCGTGTAGCATGTCCTCTCGGCTGGCGCCGCAACGTGCCCTAAAATATATTTTGGAATGTACTTGCGTGTTGACGCGGGATAGTGTACTATTGAGGTAGAGTATGAGACACCAACACCCACAACCAAAGGGAGCAAGACAATGACAAGATCACAGATCGCAACGACCACAGCGGTATGGACGGACGGGACGCACGAGACGACGCTAGTCGACGCACCGGACCACCTGGCAGACCTGTTGGACGTGCCGGGCCTAACCCTATACGACGGGCTGGTCATCGCCTACGCACAGGATCTGATAGACGACGACACACTTGGGGTGATATGCCGCGACACAGACCCGGAGGGCGTCCGAGAGGTTGCCGAGCTGATTAATGATCAGACAGAGGCAATGGACGCCCTGATGACCTGGTACATGCAAGAGGCATATCAATTGGGCGACGCACGCTGTCAAGAGTGGCACGCGGCGATGAGCGACGCGCTGTACAACCAGAATATTTTCGCCGGCGAGTGGCGGCCGGGTATCGAAGACCTGACCGAACTCCGCGATAAGTGGATCAAGGACCTCGACATAACGGTGACGCCGTAACCACAACAGTATAAGCAATTGCTCCCGCGTGCGTGTAACACCGGGAGCGTGGACAACACCTGAACGGAGGTATTGACATGATGTATCGTTACCAAATCTGGGACGCAGGGCAAGCATGCTGGATCGGCGCCACGAATCACCTCTCGCGGCTGAGCGAACTAATGTGGGCTGGGCGCAGGCTGCACGCCTACGATTGCCATCCCGGCTACCACGTCAACGGGCCTGGTCTCCTGCTGGCCGTCACACTAGCCTGTCGATCGGACTATGTTCGAGCAGGAAAGGCGGTGACACTATGACGGCCATCGATTTAATTCGAGCACACAGCAACCTCGATGACGCACGAGAGGCATGTCAACGCGGTGTAATCACGTGGCCCGAGTTTCAGAAGTTTTGCCGCTGCTGGTACTGGTCTGCTGTGCGTCAATCGGGCGGTGCCGGCGCCTGGCAGGACGCATACGCGCGCAAACACGGCTGCAGTGGTCTACGCGAGCGTATCGACCGCATGCAGCGCGTCGTGCTGCGTCTGGCCCAAGGCAAGGACGGTGCATCATGAAGCGCACCGATAACGAACTCCGGTTGCTCGCGCTACTCGCTCTGCTCGCCTGGTGCGCAATAGCCGCGAGTGTGCTGTTATGACCCTCAGCGTCGAAGCCATCCGCAAGCAGGCCGCACGCCGGCAGGTCATGGTCTCGCCCGAGTGTCATGACCTGCTACAGCGCGTGGGCTACGCCGTTAACGTGCCGGTGGGCAAGCTGATTCTCACACTGATTGAGGCAGAGGCGGGGCGACTGGGGCTACCCCGCAATCTCGCCGAACCCGTCGATGCCGTCGATCCCGAGCGGGTGGCGAGCCCGCGCGGCGCCTACGAAGTGAAAATGCGACCAGGCACCAAACAACAGACGTAGTAGGGTCAGATCACGTGATTACATATCCTAATTTCTCGACGTTTTTCAGGAGACGAAAAATCCTACCCAAGGCGCTGTTGTCTCGAGGTATATCCTCCGCCTCGAACCACACCCATATCTGCACCGCCCAATCTAATGTGCGTTCCCATCGACAGCCTTGCTCCTTCCAGCTTTTGTCACCGCAACGGGGATCAGCCCAGGTAATCCACGACCCGCAAACCCGCAGGCATCTGGCGGATTCAATGCGTGGCTCGATCGGTCTGCCGGTGTGATCCCATCCCCGGACCCTGTACCAGACCTCGCCAGGCTGCGGATAGCCCTTGATCACAGCTCGATCCCCAGCAGCCGCAGGATCAGCACCAAGACAGCCGCCCATTCGCCGAAGATCGTTTGAAGTAAGATCAACATTCTCATTCTCCTTTAACTATTCTTTCAACCTCGGCAGCAAGCGCCACCTCGTCGCAGTTTCGCTCACCTCGGCCGACTTGCATCAGTATCTCACACAACCCGTCCATACCAGCCGTGTCGCCGGCAAACGCGCGGGTAAGGACAACAACGGCACCCTGCACCTGGAGTACGCGCTCGCGCAGGCCCGCCTCGTACGCATCGTGTGTTGCCTCTGCGTGGGTTTTTCCCCTCGGATCACCCATAGGCCAACTCCGTTTGTTTCATCGTAGGCGCCGGCTCGGGCTCGATTCGATCGAACCGGATTCCAGCTCCGGCAGAATCTCACGACAATCGGCGCAGTATATGACGATCCCCCGCTCTTCGTAGTACGGCTCCGGCAGACTCATCGTCCCACGTACCTCCCGCGCCACCAGACCCAAGCCTGTGAGCCGAGATAGGCTACGGCCAGGCCGGTAACAACGCCAATCAGAAAATCAATCATCAACTTCTTCGTAGCTCGCTTGAAAAATGCCGTTTTTGCAGGGATACTGCTCGCCCGCGATACCGGTGATGATCCAATCGCCATCGCTCACCCTCATCAGGCCCTCCAAGGTCGAGACGTAGTAAAATCCGTCATTTTCATCATAAACCATACCCTCGACGGCAGGTCTGTCTACGTGCCACTGTTCAGCTTCGACAACCACTGGTTTCTTGCGATATTTGCCCATCAGCCCCGCCCGATCGCCGACCTGATGCCGAACACCGCCAGCGCCTGTGTGATGTACTCGAGTGCCTGCCCGGTATCATCGCCCAGGTAGGCCGCTATCGCCAGTGCCACCAGCCCCACCGCCGCTATGTGGGTCTTGTAGCCCTTCAGAACGTTCATCGGGTTCATCAATTAGCCTCTCAATAAACCGGTCGTGCCCGGTTTTGACCTCAGTTCCGTAGTAGTGCTTTTCGCCCAAGTGCAGGTGACAGCCCGGGCAGGTGGCCACGAGCAACAGGCAGGCGAGCACCAGCCCGAACGCCCACAGCCGCGCTATCGTTCTAAAGGTCAGTGCCACCGGCTCACCTTATGCCTATAGTTACGCGCAGACCTAACTAGCGGGGACGGGAATTGAACCCGCCTATTCGTGACAATTCCCGTGCTCTTTTCGATGACAGTTGAGACACAGCACCACACATGCCGCAATCTCTGCCAGTATTCTGGTGCGACTGTAATCAGCAAGGTTGGCAACTTCTAGTTTTTTGTCGCTCGCATTCAAATGATGGTAAACGAGGCACACGGGATCATTCTCGCCACAATTCACACAGCCAGACTTCGTCTTAAGCTCTCGCAACCATTGCCGCTGCCGCTTCTTCCGTTCAGCAGCCTTTTTGAGATAGTAAGCCTTGTTTTGTCTGTAGTACTTTTTTTGCCCTTCACGATTCGCGGCTCGCCTCTTCTCCGGGTCTTTGTATGGCATGATAGCCCTCCTTTCGGTGAACTATACCATGCCGGGAATCATTAGTCGAGGGCCAAATTCATAACCCTGGCGAGCGTGCCGCTGCTCCACCCCGCGCCGATATCACCATAGGTTGTCTCGGGCTCAATCATCATCAGGCTTCGGCTCCCGCGCAACCCACTCCATGAGCGCCGGCACCGCGATGTTACTGACCGCCGATTCGTCCGAAGTTTTCGCCGTGCGATGCACGAACTTAAAGCTCTGTGTCGCCTCAAACCCTACCTCGCCGTCGTTTGTGAGTGTCATCGTGCACGCCGGCAGCAGACACCCGGCCATGCACACGCAGATCAGGCTGATTATCGTTCGCTTCATCATCTTCCCTTTCAAGGTTTGTCGCCCACTCCCTCAGCTCGAGCGCCCGTGCCGGATGTTCGGCCTCACACCGATCGGCCAAGTGCCGCAGGCGGAATATCCAGGCATCCACCGGCCAGCCGGCGGGGGTGGGCGGGTGGCTATCGCCGTTTCGCTCACCAGGCGTTGGCACCATCGCGGCCAATTCAGTTAATCCGACAACCGGTTAGCGATTCGCTGCAGCGATTCATTGATGCTGCGCAGATGGATCTCGACCTGCGCCTCAACTCGCGTTATCCGCGTCTCATGATTGAGGACCACACCGCCGCCGGCGGACAGCACAGCCAGTACGGCCAGAGCCAGAATCCCCGCCATCCATCTGAATACGCCGCCGTTTTTGCCTATGTTCATGGGGACATAGCGTACCGCATCGAGCCAGCGGGTCAACCTGCCCCGACGGGCTAGTCCGGGCTTACGGCCGACGCCCGGACAGGGGCATGTAGCCCCGTTCGCCCGCCGCGGGCAGGCAAGAGACGACGGCCTGTTCCCGCGGCTGAACCGCCGCCCCCTACGGCCTCAGTCAAAACAGCGCCATAATCACCGTGCCCCAGATTGCGGCGCAGGCGAGCCAGACTGCTATCGAGAGCACACACACGATCCGACGTTCAGCTTTGGACATCGGGGGGCAAATAATCACGGCTTGATACTCCCAATTCGGCGAGCAACTCCGTCAGAGCAATTGTTTCGCCCGCCTCGAACTCTTGCGCACCCTGCTGGACCTGCTTGTCGAGACCCGCGCGAATCGTCGCCTGTGCCTCGTCGTCCAAGTCGCCCCAGTCCATCATCCGTCGATCCCAAACTCAATCAACGGCACCAAGTCCTCGAGCCAACTCATCACGTGCCAGACCCAATCGGGCCACTGTTCCCACTGCATGATCAATCCTTTCAGTTATTGCTCAGTGCGGGGCGACGCTGAATCCTGAACAACCGTCGCTTGTTTGAACTGCCGCTGACCGTATACGAGTGCTGAGTGATGGAGGCCGAGCAATCGGGCGAGCATCGGATAGGACAGCGGCTCCCAGTCGTCGGGCCGAGCGCCGAAAATACAAATCTTGAGAATCTCGGATTTATGGCCGCCCCGCTGCTGCCCCACGGTTTCGCGCAGACGCTTAACAACCGACCGCCGAACGGCCGCCACCGCGCGAGTCTTGCACCGCGTGTTCAGCACGTCGCCGTGAAAAACCGAGGCCTCCGATTGCAGGCACTCGTCGCGCAACACATACCAGTAGTAATCCATGAGCTTCGTGCGATGCTCTCGGCTGATTTTCATCCGCCCCCCCCCGTCGAAACTCTCAGCATCCGACACATGGCCGGGCATAGTGCGACAGCGGGGAGTTTCGCGGCAGCCTGGCTGTGTTCACCCGCCGCCCAGAAAAGTAATCCTGGCCTACTTCCTTTCAACTCAACCATTGACAACCTCTCTTCCTTTTTTGATCAGCGCCCACTCGTCATCCGTCAGGGCACAGAGGATATGACCCGGCCCACCAATATCGCCCGAGAGCACGCGCATGCCGTCAATCGTCGCGCCACACCATATTGCACCGCGGAGGTCGGCGCCGCGGAGGTCGGCGCCGCGGAGGTCGGAGTCGCTGAGCTCGGCGCCGTTGAGCTTGGCGCCGCGGAAGTCGGCGCCGCTGAGGTCGGCGCCGCTGAGGTCGGCGCCGCGG
>VAPB010099115.1_pt1 | contig 31690 bp, 29 predicted proteins | sample 3395101 | NCBI WGS metagenome assembly VAPB01 (sample SAMN08290433, study PRJNA428436) | hydrothermal vent metagenome | isolation source: Deep-sea hydrothermal vent chimney | place: Indian Ocean: Southwest Indian Ridge | reverse complement strand
CCGTTTCAGGTGCTGATCTGACTTTCTGCTATAACAAAATCCTTATGGGGCGCAACTACTGAAAATAATTCCGTCAGCTTTGGGAGGGTTGGCACCGACCGCCCTTGTTCATAACGTGCGTAGGCATTGAGTGACTTGGCACCGAGTTGTTTAGCTACGTCTTCGAGGCTCAGACCGGCTTTTATTCTTTCGCGCCTTAGAAGGAATGCCGTGAGTGCAGCCTGGTCAGAGGCACCGACTTCGAAATATCCAGAATTTCCGGGATAGACTGTGATTGAAAAGTTCTCACGGTTCACGAGTGACTCTATTGCATCGGCAATCATCTCATAGGCTTCCTTTTTTGTGCGACCCTGGGTGACAATGCCGAGGATAGGAACCTCTATCGCCCAGAATCGACCTTCTTTAAAAACCTGTCCTGAAAATCGCATCATTTATATCCCTCGGCCTCTTTAAGGATGGCCCTGGCAGTGTATTCGTTAACTTCATTATGTCTCGGTACACTCAATTCCTGCTTTCCATCCGTCCAGATATCGTGCCGTTGTCCGTGACGAGCCAGGTACCACCCCAGCCCCCTCAATTTTTTCTCGAGCTCTTTACGCTTCATTGATAATAATTACACGTATAGGTGTAATTGTCAAGGTGCGATCAATCCAGCCCGTTCAGGCATAAAGGAGGGGCTCAGAATGTAGATATAAGATGTGACATGGACGGTGCAGCGATTCCGACTGTTTTCAGTATTCGCCCGATGATCAATGGGATGATCTATCCCTGACAAGAATGAGTCAAATCGTCTAACTCAACCTTAACAGGTTACTGTTTCATGGCTCCCCATTGTCCACCAGCCATGAAAGATGCATCTTCGGTTGTCGCCCATGTTCCAGTAACTGATGCTGTGCGCAGGTCAAACGAACCAGATATCGTAGCAGTAGTAATTGTGGTATCAAACATTGTACATACACGACGTACTGTTACGTTTCCCAGGATACGGCTATTGTTGCCTATCGTTAAACTTCCTTCCATGTCAACTGTGTAATTTCCCCAGTTGGTAAGCCTGCCCGAGATCGTTCCTGTGGCAGCACAACTCCGATCCTCAGATATTTCCAGTGTGATTGTCCCTTTATCACTACCCAATTCAATATAACCCACCCAGGTTCCCGGGTATGATGTCTCTTCAGACAATGGAGACTTGCCACAGCCTGTAATCCAGAAACAGATTATGCTGCTTGTTATGACTAATGTTGCCAGCAGCTTGAAAGTTTTACGGCTTCTGAAAATAACACTGCTGGGCAACAAGGATATGCCCCTATACATAACGGGACCTCCTTATTTTATAGGTAGGAGTCCCCTCTCTAAATAAAGATAACGATTAAGATCGTTATCCGTTTAACAATTCATGGCGATACAGGCTCATGGGGGAGGGCAGGTATCGGCCGGCCAGTTGGTCAGTGTATTCTGAATAATATGCTCTTCAAAGGGAACTTGTATCTCTACTCATGAGAGGCGAATATAAGGCGAAACTCTACTTGCATATATTTCCAGGTTTGTATATCCTCCAGTCGATCTTTCGCGACGAACTGAATAATAAAGCAGGAAAGGATCGGATAATGGGAAATCCATTTGCTCATGTTGAATTGATGACATCTGATGTAGATGCAGCCAGAAGTTTTTACTCGGATATGGGATCATTCGGGATATTCAGGGACCCGACCGGTGGAGTCATGGCCATCTGGGAGGAGCCTGAAAAGAGTTAAGACAGTTCGATCATATCAGTAAAGAAGCATGCCTTTTAGATCGGGAGCTGCCCTGTCAGTTAAAGGTCAAGCAGTTCGAGGGAATGACCTGGCAGGGCAGTTCGACGGATCTCGCCGGGAACTGTAAAGAGATAAATCTCCAGAGTTGGCCCGACAAAGCTCTGGAAGAGGTGTCCGCCGAAAACGCTCATGTCCGTATCGCTCAATACACAGTGAATGTGGGGAAAGAGTGAGCCGTCACTTTTGCGGCTGATGTTGCCTGTCATGGAGATCACCTCGAGTTCCTGGTCGAAATCCCTTTCTGTGTATTTGCCGGTATCCTGATTGTAATATCCAAGGCGGGCACTGGTAACAGCGCCAATTCCTGAAAGAGATCCCGCAGCGATTCCCTCTCTCTCGCAGAATTCGACTATCTTCTCTATTACCGATTCACCGGTTTCGAGTCTGATAACCCATCCTCCATCAAAAGGACGCTGGAGCATTTGGCATTCCTTCCAGTAAGGTGTTGATAGTACAATTCCGAAGATAGGAAGGTGGATGGCCGGTGCCAACCCCGGCTGCTGAATAAAAACCGTCAGGGACTTGCAGGGTCAGGGAGAAATGTCTGGATGATCCAACACCTCAAAAGCAGGATGGTCTGGACCGCTGTGTTCATTTTCACCTTTCTGACTGCTTCAATTGCGCTGGCCGCTTTGATACTGCCCGGGGGCAGGGATATAACCGTGAGGCTGATCCGCTGGTGGGCAAGATGGACGCTCAAACTGGCCGGTGTGAAGTACGAAGTGATCGGGATTAAGAATGTTCCTGAGGACCGGCCGGTTGTATTTGTGGCAAACCACCAGAGTTCCCTGGATATACCTGTATGCATTGCGGCACTGCCCGGAAGAGTCCGCATGATGGCAAAGCATACCCTCTTCAAGATTCCTGTATTCGGATGGTTGCTCTATGCCGAAGGTTTTGTGCCGGTTAACCGGAAGGATCGGAAGAAGGCCAGGATGAGTCTTGGGCCGGCTGCCCGCAAACTTAAGAAAGGGATCAGTATCTTCGTTTTCCCCGCCGGAACGAGAAGCAGGACAGGTGATGTCGGTTCTTTCAAGACAGGGGGATACAGGCTGGCAATAGAGGCAGGCGTTCCGATTGTTCCATTGACTCTCGCCGGGGCTGAGGACCTGCTTGCAGCGGCTCGCAGACTGATCAAAAAGGGCAAAATCACTCTGATTGTGGGTAAACCGATTGAGACTAAGGGCCTTGAATTGGCTGACAGGATCAGGGTGAGGAACGAAACGTGGCAGTGGATAAGTGAGACGAAGAAGAGCTATTCCGGTAATAAATCCGAATGAACTGATCTCCAGAGATCTAGCAACTCACTGAAATCAAGTTCGTGTAGACTTCCGGCCTCCGCCGGCAGGCGACTCTCCATAATCCTGAAACGCCTCTCGAATCTATCAGCCGACCCGCGCAGAGCGGCTTCGGGATCGACGCCGAATTCAAGGACGGCACCTACCAGTGCAAGCAGAAGGTCTCCGAACTCACTTTCCATCTCTTCTGATTGTGAAGCTTCAGAGGAACCTGATCGGGAGATTGTCTCCTCAAACTCTTTCAATTCCTCCCTGATCTTTTCTACGGCCTGCTGACGCGACTGCCACCTGAATCCCGCTCGCTGCGCCTTCGACATCAGGTGAGCGGCTCTCTGAAGGGCAGGGAGGGACCGGGGTATTCCAGACAGGGCTGATTCTTTCCCCTCCTCGATCTTCAACCGCTCCCAGTTACGCAGGACTTCTCCGGATCCACTTACCTCAGTTGAGTCGAATACATGAGGATGCCTGCTGATCAGCTTCTCACTGATAACGGTGGCGATCTCATCCAGATTGAATTCGTTTCTTTCAGCCCCGAGCTGGGCATGAAAGACGATCTGAAGGAGCAGATCTCCCAGTTCCTCAACCAGTTTTTCGGTGTCAATGTCATCTTTACTGTCGAGAACGTCGAGGACTTCGTAGGTTTCTTCCAGCAGATTGGTACGAAGACTCTTATGATCCTGTTCTCTGTCCCAGGGGCAGCCTTCCGGGCCGCGCAGGACAGCCATTATCGCTTCGAGGCGACGCAGCGGATCGTCCGGGAATTCCTGGATATCTATCGGCATTTTGAAAACAGAGAATTCAACATCTCACCGCCTCTGACAACTCGATGTACTTGGTAGACCATGGGCTGATGTTTTTCGGACCAGGCCTATGACCATACAGCCTTGGCACGAGCGATATCGCCCGGCGCAGCGGAATCCCCGACCAGTAAAGCGACTCGCTGGGCATGTGTGAACGATCATTTCTTTTGCCACCGATCATCGTTCTCCAGCACCGAATATGGTCCGTCACCATCAAGCCAGGCTCTTGCGGCAGTATCCGCGCGAAGCCAGGCATCCCAAAACGCCGTACTCAGGGCGAGAATGACCCGATGGTGATTCGGATTCCGCTTCTCGGCGTCGCCGGGCAGGGCGCGGTCAGAGAAGGCTGAGTGCTCGGCTCTGTATAGAACCAGCTCGTATTTACCGCCGGGCGGCAAAGCAGGAAACACGGCAAGACGAGACTCCATGTCGGCATTACCAATGGGGGCAACGTCTTTCGTGCCCGTCATCAGCATCCACGGTATCTTGACATTGCCAAAAGCCTGTCCTGGGTCACCTCGACGTGGGCTGCTGGGGCTGAAGGCTATGGCTGCCTTAATACGCGGGTCGGTGAAGGATATATTGCCTCGTCCGATACTCTGGCCGCCGACCGCCTGTGTCGTCACTGCTCCGAAGGAATGGCCTGACATGCCAACTTTGTTGATATCAAGACGCCCCGCCAGAACGTGACCGTCAGTATTGTTCCAGCGATCAAGCTGGTCGAGTACGGCAGAAACGTCCTTCACCCGCAACAGGAAGTTCTGAGGCCCCGCCGCCTCCTGCATTGCCCTCATACGAAGCCTCAGGGGTTTATCCTTCCACACTGAGGTATCGCTGCCAGGATGCTGCAGGAACACCACTGCGTAGCCGCGTGCGGCCCAGTGCTGGCCCAGGTACGCATTCCCCTCACGTGATCCCCCCAATCCGTGGCTGAAGAGCAGGACCGGAGCTGGTGTGTTTTGGGAGGGAAAATAGACGAGAACCGGAATGGCACGCAGCCGTTTTGTATCATTGACAGTGAGGTCAAGTGTTTCGGTGCTTCGCCTATCGGAAACCTTCAGCGGGTCATAGGCATCGGTTTGTGCTGAAACGGGAACACAGAATAGAATCACGATAATAAAAAGAATATATATCAAGCAAATATGTGGAACTCGTTTCACGAGTTAGTCCTGGTGCTCGACGTCCTGCCGGAAATCTGCGGCGCGAAGCGCTGTCAGATGCATGCCGTTAGAGTAGCCGGCCTGGACCGTCGACTGATTCTCGCAGTTTCCGACAGGGCGGCTCACTGGTTCTCTTGTGCTGACCTTTGCATTGAAGGGCACAGTACCGATCCATAGGAGCAAAAAACACAGCAGTCTCCTTCGAGTGGCTTGAGAACCGTCTTACATGACGGACATTCGAAGAAATAAACACAGGCATTTTCAGGCATTGTCTCGGTGCTCGAGGTGCCACACTCAGGGCACGTCAGAACGGATTCCAGCTTAATGCTATCGTTATGCATGGTCTGTCAACAATTCAAGTTTGATGGTGAAGGCGACATCCTGAATCCGCAGGCACAGACATTCAGTGAGTCGCAGTCGGTGTCTGGACTGTGGTGTCCGGACAGAGAAGAATAGTCATTGTTGCAGCTATTTAATAGTCAGTTAGAGTATAAAATAAGATATTTGCCTTAACGAGAGGGAGTCCTTGAATCTTGACACTGCAACTGCCTGCTCATAGTTTCCATTTTCCCAATGTCTAAGAGGGTTCAGGGCGATTAGCTCAGTCTGGTTAGAGTGCTTGCTTGACATGCAAGAGGTCACTGGTTCAAGTCCAGTATCGCCCACCATTCTCTGCTCAAGACTCCGGGCGAATACCTCCTGTTACAAGCTGGTTTCCAAGTTGAGCCGTAAAACCTGGGATGGAACTCGATGTCGCAGAAAGATCGAGCTGAAGAACAGATAGTATTGACGCTGCCTGATGGTACGACCCTGAAATTCCCTGCGGGAACGACTTCAGGGGAGGTGGCAGTCTCTATCGGTTCAGGGCTGGCCAGAGCTGCGGTTGCAGCCGAACTGGACGGTTCGATGATCGATCTGTCGGCCCCGCTGAACGCAGGCGGCATTTTCAAGATCCATACTTTTGATTCCGAGGAAGGCAGGGATGTGTTCTGGCATTCCGGCTCACACCTTCTGGCACATGCTGTAAAGAGGATTTTCCCGGAGGCAAAGCTGGCGATCGGGCCGGCAGTTGAGGAGGGATTCTATTACGACATCGATTTTGGCGAGCCGATCTCGAGCGACGATTTCGAAAAGATCGAAGCCGAAATGGATCGCATCGTTAAGGAGGACCTGGAGATTACGCGGGTGGCTATGCCTGTCGAAGAGGCTAAAGCACTATTTGCCGAGCAGGGAGAGACCTATAAAGTCCGCATTCTGGAAGACCTGAAAGAGGACGAGGAAGTAGGCCTGGCAGGTGATGACGAGGTCACTCTCTACAGGCAGGGTGAATGGATCGACCTGTGCCGCGGCCCTCATGTACCTTCTACGGGTCTGATGAAGGCCTTTAAGGTGATGAAACTGGCCGGAGCATACTGGCGTGGAGACCAGGAGAACGAACAGCTTCAGCGGATCTACGGCATCGCCTTTCCGAAGAAGTCTCAACTCAAGGATTACCTCTTCAGACTCGAAGAGGCGAAGAAGAGGGACCACAGGCGTATCGGCCGGGAGATGAGGCTGTTCTCTTTTCAGGAATCTGCTCCGGGCATGCCTTTCTGGCACCCAAGAGGGATGATCCTTTACAACACGGTGATGGCATACATCAGGCGCAAGCTGGATGAACGGCGGTACAATGAGATCTTCACTCCGCTGATCCTGAATGCGGAATTGTGGAAACAGAGCGGGCACTGGGATCACTACCGTGAGAGCATGTACTTCACCGAGATCGATGGAGAGCAGTTCGCCGTGAAACCTATGAACTGCCCGGGTGCGTGCATGGTCTACAGGGCCGATCTGAAGTCGTATCGGGATCTGCCATTCAAGGTAGCCGAGATGGGAATAGTGCACAGGCACGAGATGTCGGGTGTTCTGCACGGTTTGACCCGGGTGAGGTTCTTTACACAGGATGACGCCCACATCTACTGCACGCCGGATCAGGTCCGGGACGAGGTGATGGATCTGATCAATATGGTGCAGGAAGTCTATTCAGATTTCGGCTTCGATGATTATCATGTAGAGCTGTCGACGAGACCGGAGAAGTATGTTGGCACGATAGACATGTGGGACCGGGCCGAGGCGGATCTGGAAGCCGCCCTGGAAGAGACCGGCCTCGAGCACATTCTGAATGAGGGAGATGGTGCCTTTTACGGGCCGAAGATAGACTTCCACTTCAGGGACAGCCTGGGGCGTTCGTGGCAGATGGGAACCATACAGGTAGATTACTCTATGCCGGAACGCTTCGATCTTGAGTATGTTGCATCGGACGGGGAGCGTCACCGGCCGGTAATGATTCACAGGGCGATTTTCGGTTCGATAGAGCGCTTTATAGCAATACTCATAGAGCATTATGCCGGTGATTTCCCCCTCTGGATAGCGCCCCGGCAGGTGGTGGTGATTCCGATAAGCGAGAATTTCCGTGATTACGCCCGGGAAGTCGCTTCCGGTCTTGAAAAAATCGGAATAAGAGTAGAAGTTGATGCAAGAGATGAAAAAGTAGGATATAAGATTCGTGAAGGTGAAACCGGACGCGTCCCTTATATGCTGGTAGTCGGCAGGAACGAAATGGATAATAGCACTGTCAGCGTAAGACGCAGGAAAGAGGGTGATCTTGGGGAAATGCCCCTCGATGACTTTCTGTCATTGATCGAGAAGGAGGGGACAGGCAGCTCGTGAGTAAAGACCGAGGCCCTCGAGTCAATTTCCAGATCAAGAAATCACCCGTTCGTATTATAGACGAAGAGGGTGAGCAGCTTGGGATTATGGAGATTGATGAGGCCCGTACCACTGCCGAGGAACGGGGTCTTGACCTCGTGGAAGTAGCTCCTGACGCCAGGCCGCCGGTCTGCAAGATCATGGACTACGGTCGGTATAAGTACGAGCAGGCCAAAAAAGATAAACAGGCCAAGAAGAAGCAGCACCAGGTACACGTAAAGGAAATGAAGTTCCGGCCCAAGATCGACGATCATGATTACGGGCACAAAGTTGCCCAGGTAAGAGAGTTTCTCGAAAAGGGAGACAAGGTAAAACTCACGATCATGTTCAGGGGGCGCGAGATGATGCATAAGGAATTCGGCGAAGCCATCCTGGAGAGGGTGAAGGAAGATCTAAGGGATATTTCCGAGATCGAACAGGAAGCGAAGGCCGAGGGAAGGAACATGACGATGGTTCTTGTTCCTTCCAGGTATGCTCAGAAGGGTCCTGCAGCAGAGAAGTCGGAACCTGTAACGGAAGAGATAGAAGAAGAGTAGAAGGTGAGTTAGCCAGTTATGCCGAAGATGAAGAGTAACCGCGCCTCAATGAAGCGGTTCAAGAAAACGGGAACAGGGAAGATCCGCAGACGGAAAGCGTATGCGAGTCATCTGCTGACGTCCAAAAGCCCGAAGAGAAAGCGAAATCTGCGCAAGGGCACAGAAGTGTCGAAAGCAGATGCGAAGAAGATAAACAGGATGCTCAGCAAATGACTTTGAGCAGATTGGATATCTTACAGAGCAGGATTGAACAGGAGTATGCCAGATGCCGCGTGTGACCAACAGCCCGGCAAGTCGCCGGCGGAGGAAGAAGTACCTGAAACAGGCCAAAGGTTATGTCGGAGGCCGTCGCAAGCTCTACCGGACCGCGCGTGAGTCGGTGGAGCGCGGATATCAGTACGCATACAGGGACCGCAGAAGGAAGAAGCGCGATTTTCGCCGCCTGTGGATCATAAGGATCAATGCCGCCACCAGAAAGCATGGAATGAGTTACAGTCAGTTCATAAACGCTCTGTCGATCAAAGGGGTGGATCTGAACAGGAAAGTTCTTGCCGATCTGGCGGTACGCGATGAAGATGCGTTTGCAGAGCTGGTTGAAACAGCCAGGAGTGCCGGCAAGTAGATCATAGAAATGCCCGGAATCGATTATGTATTGTGGGCCGGCCGGTACATGGATGTGCCGGCCGTTTGTCTGACAGGAATTAGTTAGTGCCGTGAATACACCAGATTACAATGCGCTGACAGAGGAAGCTCGAAGCTCTTTCGAAAAAGCCGGTGACGAACGCGCACTCGAAGAAGCACGGGTCGAGTGGATCGGCCGGAAGGGCCGAATCACACTCCTGCTCAGAGATATACCAGAACTTGCGGCTGAAGAGCGTCCCGAGGCCGGCAGAAAGCTGAATGCGCTCAAGTCGGAGCTGAAAGAAATTTTCGAGGCCAGGTTAAATGAATTATCGACAAAGAGTTCAGTTGCAGGAGACGCAATCGATATAACCCATCCGGGCAGAACCCCCTTTGCCGGAAAACTGCATCCGATCACGAAAGCGCTGCGGGAGATCGTCGCCGTATTCCGGGAGATGGGATTCGATGTCGCCGAAGGCCCTGAAGTAGAGACCGAGTATTACAACTTCGAAGCGCTGAACATTCCTGCCCACCACCCGGCCCGCGGCATGTGGGATACATTCTATACGCAGGACCCTCCCGGCATGGTGCTGCGTACGCATACAAGTCCGGTTCAGATCCGGGTGATGGAATCAACTCCGCCGCCCGTCAGGATAATAATCCCGGGGCGCTGCTATCGTGCAGACACTCCCGATGCCACGCACAGTCCCGTCTTCTATCAGGTCGAAGGGATCTATGTGGACGAAGGTGTCAGCATGGCGATGTTGAGGGGGGTGCTCGACACCTTCGCCCATCGACTTTTCGGGGAGGATGTGCCTACCAGATTCCGGCCCTCCTATTTCCCATTCACTGAACCGAGTGCGGAGCTGGACATAGGCTGCATCCTGTGCAGGGGGGAGGGGTGCAGGATGTGCAAGGGTTCGGGATGGCTGGAGATCCTGGGATCGGGCATGATCAATCCGGCGCTGTACGGATTCGTGGGCTACGACGCAGACCGGGTCACCGGTTATGCATTCGGTATGGGAGTGGAGAGGATAGCGATGCTTCGCTACGGTATCGATGATATTCGCCTCTTCTACGAGAATGACATTCGTTTCCTGGAGCAGTTCTGAGATGCTGGTACCATTGAGCTGGCTGCGAGATTTCGTGCAATACGAGGGCACCGTCGAGGAACTGGCTGAAAGACTGACGATGGCCGGGCTTGAAGTGGATGACATCGTGCGTCCGGCAGAATCGTTCGAGGGTGTGGTTGTTGCCGAGGTTCTGGAAGTTAAGCAGCACCCGAATGCGGAACGCCTCTCTCTGTGTCGGGTTACGAACGGTGAAGAGGAGATATCCGTTGTCTGCGGTGCCGACAATGTGGCGGCTGGTCAGAGAGTTTCCTTCTCACCGGTTGGATCAACCCTGCCGGGTGATGTGAAGATAAGGAAGGTGAAGATCCGGGGTGAAGTCTCCTTTGGGATGATCTGTTCCGAGAAGGAGCTCGAGATGGGAGAGGACGCCGATGGGATCATGGTCCTTCCAGATGACGCTCCGGTCGGGACAGCCATCTCTGCTTACCTGGGGCTGGATGAAGAGATCCTCGATATAGAAGTCACACCGAATCGCCCGGATGCTCTCTCCATCTACGGAGTTGCACGGGATGTTGCAGTTCTCTACGGGCTTCCACTGGCCCCATGGGGAACCGGAGTGACCGAATCCGGCGCACCGGCATCGGAAACCATCTCTGTAAAGGTTGAAGATCCCGCCGGCTGTCCCCGCTACTGCGCCCGCCTCATTCGTGGAGTGGAGATCGGGCCGGGTCCTGCATGGATGGCCGGTCGACTGCGTGCAGTGGGCCTGAGGCCGATCAACGTGATCGTGGATATCACAAACTACCTCATGATGGAGATCGGCCAGCCTCAGCACGCGTTCGATCTGCAGCAGGTGGCAGGAGGTGACATTGTTGTACGTCGTGCTCAGGAGGGAGAGGCTCTCAGAACGCTGGATGATGAGGTCCGCAGCCTTGACCCTGAGATCCTGATGATCGCCGATTCGGAGAGGGCACTGGCCGTTGCCGGTGTCATGGGTGGTATAGATTCGCAGATAGATGAGAACACAACCGACATTCTGCTTGAGAGCGCCCACTTCGATCCGGTCCGCGTGAGTACAGGCGGTAATCTGCTAAATATGGTCACGGAGAGCAGAAAAAGATTTGAAAGGGGAACTGATCCTACGCTGCCTGGCAGGGCTGCCGATCGGGCCGCTGAACTCATGGCCGATTTCGCAGGCGGTGAAGTGGCGCCCGGAATCGTTGAATTCGTGGCGCCGGAAGCGGTCAGGAGGCGTACCCTCTCTGTTCGGAAACCATGGATAGATATGCTTCTGGGAGCCGAGATAGCTGAAGAGAGATCCAGAACGATCCTGGATGCTCTGGGATTCGAATTGACCGATGCATCCGGAGATGCAGCCTGGGAGGTGACTATCCCGCCATGGCGTCCGGACGTCGCTGGTGAAGCAGATATTGCTGAGGAGCTGGCCAGGGTTTACGGCTACGACGAACTGGGCAGCGACATCTCACTGTCGGGGAATGCACCGGAGGGTCTCACCAGCATTCAGAGATTGCGGGAAGAGGTCCGTAACAGCCTGGTCGGACTCGGATTGCATGAAGTCGTCACAGATTCACTGGTAGAAAGGGATGCCCAGCACCCGCTCTTCCCCGATGCCCGTCCTGTTGTTCTGGCAAATCCGCGCAGTGAAGATCATGTTGAGATGAGGAGGGATCTGCTCCCGGGGATCCTGAAAGTTATTAATCATAATGTCCGGCGACAGATCGAGGATCTGCGGGTTTTTGAAATAGGCATGATTCACCGTGTCGAATCAGGCAGGGCCGGTGAAGAGGAATGGGTCCTGGGAGCGCTGACTGGAGCGCGCATGGCAGAAAGCTGGAGTGATCCGGGAGCCAGAACCGACTGGTTCGACCTGCAGGGGTTACTCAGCAATCTCTATTCAGCCATTGAAATCGATGCTCTGCGGTCAGTTGCCCATGAGAATCCGGCACTTGAAAGTGGAACAGGGTGCCTTCTGGTATCTTCCGATGAAGTCGAAATGGGATTTGCAGGACGTCTTGACGAGGAAATACAGAAAGAGTTCGACCTGGACGATCCTGTCTGGATCTTCGGTATGAAGCTCGATTCACTGACGGGTCAGATCAGAGGTGTGAGCAGGTATGAGGGTCTTCCCAGACATCCGGCTTCCGACCGTGATATCTCGCTGATCCTCCCGGCAGATACTGCATTAGGGGAGATGATGGAACGGATCAGAGAGGAAAAACGGGTTGAATCAGTGAAATTGAGAGATGAATATGCCGGGGAGCAGATCCCTGAAGGTATGAAGGGAGCTCTCCTGGGAATCAGATATCGTGACAAGGATAAGACTTTATCAGACCGTGATATAGAAGTATTACATAATAAAGTGGTTGAGGTACTGACCAACGAGTTCGGAGCCCGGTTGCGAGGTTGAGAACAGCCCGGCACCTGCTCAAGCGATGAGGTTGGAGCGTGACAATATCCTATGTAAAAGCTCTTGATCAGCTTGATAAGCAGGTAGATGGTCTGGTCAAAGAGCTGGAACGTGCAAAGAAGACAAAAGAGAAGCTTGAGAAGCGTATCAGGGAGATCGAAGAGAAACTCTCGGGCAGAGAGTCTGAGATCGGACGGCTGCAGAAAAAGGCGAGTGCCGTCTCGGGAGATCTCGATGAAACGTACCTGAAGCAGCGTGCCAAAATCCACAACCGGCTCGCACAGCTGCTGGCACGGCTCGATTCCCTTTAAGGAAGGCTTATGAGCGTTAAAGTTACAATCTTCGGAACCGAATATCCCGTCAAGGGAGATGCCGACAGCCACTATATTGAAGAGGTAGCCGCCTACGTGGATGAGAAAATGCGTGAGGTGGCACAGGGTCTCAGTGTCAAATCGACTACGAAAGTGGCTATCCTGGCTGCACTCAATATTACCGATGAACTCTTTACTGCCCGTCGATCCAATTCTGATATGGCAGAGGAGATCCACAACCGTGTAACCGATCTGACAGAACGCGTCAAGGGAGTAAGGGCAGGGTAAGCCCGGACATGACACGCATTCTATTTGTCGGTGATATCATGGGGCGCACAGGCCGGAGGGCCGCTGAAGCCTGGTTCCAGGAGCACGTGGAGGATGGCGGCTTCGATCTGATAGTTGCCAATGGAGAGAATTCTGCCGGTGGCTTCGGTATAACCGAACGGATATGCAACAGCCTCTTCTCGATGGGTATAGATGTGATCACGGGTGGCAATCATACATTCGACAAGAAAGAGATCCTTCCCTATCTGAATGAGGAACCGCGTCTTCTGAGGCCTGCAAATTATCCTCCCGGAGTTCCAGGAAGAGGTGTCTGGACCGGAGAAACTTCCGGCGGTGTCCGCATGGCTGTTGTGAACCTGCAGGGCAGGGTGTTCATGAAGGGTGTGGACGATCCCTTCCGAGCCGCTGATGTGCTGCTTGAGAGCATCGGGGAGGAGGTCGATCTTGTCGTGATCGATTTCCACGCAGAGGCGACGAGTGAGAAGATGGCCTTCGGCTGGTTCATGGATGGCAAAGTTGCCGCAGTTGTAGGTACCCATACGCACGTTCAGACCGCAGACGAGTGCCTCCTGCCTGGTGGGACAGCATATATTACCGACGTGGGCATGACCGGACCTCTCGATTCGGTCATCGGGGTCCGCAAGGAGGACGCTCTTGCCCGTTTCAAACTGGGAATCGCCAACCGTTTCCAGGTGGCGAAGGGAAATCCTGTTTTCTGTGCGGCTGTACTGGAACTGGATGAGAACTCGGGCAGGGCTACAGGTATCGAACGTCTCAGAGAGGAAATCGATCTCGATAACAACAGAAAGGACATGGAGGAAGAATGAGTGCATCCATCATCAGTGGCAAAGAGATCGCCGAGGATATCAGAAAAGAGGTGGCAAAGGGGGTAGCCGAACTCAAAGAGCAGGGCATAACACCCGGATTGGCTACTGTTCTCGTCGGAGAGGATCCTGCGAGTCATACATACGTGGGCATGAAGGTGAAAGCCTGTGAGGAGCTGGGTATTACGTCTGTCGCTGAGCAGCATCCGGTGGATATGAGTGAAGAGGATCTGCTCGCGCTCGTTGACCGGTTGAACAAGGACCCCGATGTTCATGGAATACTGGTTCAGCTTCCTCTTCCAGACCAGATAGACGAACAGAAGGTGCTGCTGGCGATCGATCCCGCCAAGGATGTGGATGGCTTCCATCCCTTCAACGTGGGGCTAATGCTGGTTGGAAAGCCTCGTTTTGCCCCCTGCACACCGGCAGGGATTGTGGAACTGCTCCTGCGATCGGGCAATAATCCTTCGGGCAAGCACGTCGTGATAGTCGGGCGCAGCAATATCGTGGGCAAACCTGTCGCCAACCTGCTGATGCAGAAGAACGACAGGGCCAACGCCACAGTCACGGTTGCACACAGCCGTACTCAGGATCTGCCCGAAGTTGTGCGTACGGGGGACATCGTTATCGCCGCCATCGGCAGTGCCGGTTTCATCAAAGCGGACTGGCTCAAACCTGGAGCGGTCGTGATCGATGTGGGAACCAACAGGGTCGACGACGACACTCGCGAGCGCGGCTGGAGGCTGGTGGGGGATGTAGACTTCGATGAAGCGTTAGAGGTGGCATCGGCCATAACCCCTGTTCCCGGTGGAGTAGGTCCGATGACCATCACGATGCTCATGGTCAACACCCTCGAAGCCGCCAGACAGCTTCACGGTTTATCGTGATGGCTCCCGGTCCGCTGCAGTCCTCCCTGTTCGATGAGCCTGACGGGGAACCGGCGGATCGGACAGATACCTCTTCTGAGGAGCTTTCCTCTGAGGGCGAAGAGGTTACCGGGGAAGATGACGGCTCCACACGGATATTCTCCGTTGAACAACTGAACCGGATCGTACGCGATCTGCTTGCTGACGAGATAGGCACGGTCTGGGTGGAGGGTGAGCTGAGCGGGATCAAGTACTACCGTTCGGGCGGGTGGAACAGGGTATACGGAACGATGAAGGATGCCGGGGCGGAGGCCAGGATCGTAGTATGGGAGGAAACCCTTTCGACTATGCCCTTCCAGCTCGAAGACGGCCTCAATGTCATCGCCCTGGCTGATGTGACTCTCTATCCCCAGAGGGGACAGTACCAGCTTGTCATCAGGGAGATGAAGCCCGCTGGGATCGGTGAGCTGGAACTGGCCTTTCAACAGTTGAAGGAGAAACTGGAGAAGGAGGGTCTCTTTGCTCCGGAGCGAAAGAAACCTCTGCCGGCATTCCCATTCCATGTAGGTGTGGTAACCAGCCGTCAGGGCGCCGCACTGCAGGATTTCCTCGACATAACATTGCGCCGAAACAGTGCGATTACAATTCTGCTGGCACCGTCGCGCGTGCAGGGTGATGGCGCTGCGGCAGAGATCGTCGCCGCGATCGAAGCTCTCAACAGGGTCGATGATCTGGACTGCATTGTGCTCACCCGGGGGGGCGGAAGCCTGGAAGACCTGTGGTCGTTCAATGAGGAGATCGTGGCCAGAGCTGTTGCCGCGTCCGATCTGCCGGTCATCTCTGCCGTCGGACACGAGGTGGACTGGACGATAAGCGACTGGGTGGCCGACTGCAGGATGCCCACACCGAGCGCTGCTGCGGAAATGGTCGCCTGGCCCCGCGGCGACTGGTTATTTCAGATAGAAGAGAAGATGAACCGGTCGGAACGAATTGTGACCCAGAACCTTCAAAACATGCAGGAACGGGTGGATTGGTTCAGCCGGGCGCATGGTTTCCAGCGGATGAAGCAGCGCCTTCGGGAGGAGATACAGAGACTCGATGAAGCGCTCCGACTGTTGCCGGTCGGATTGCGTCACAGGATAGAGATCGCCGGCAACAGCCTGAGGGAAGCCGGAGATCGCATCTCTGCCGATATCGAGGCCGGTCTGGAGAGAAGTATCGCCCATCTGGGGCAGTTGCAGAGAACAATCCGGGCGCTGGGACCGCTCGAGGTGATGCAGAGAGGATATGCGATAGCACGATCGCCTGGAGGCGGTCCGGTTTTAAGAGATGCAGATGAGTTGCAGAAGGGTGACAATATAGAAGTATATTTACGTAAAGGGATGGCTGAGGCCAGGGTGGAGGGGACGGGTCCCGGACTCGATTCTCAGTGGGGAGATGAGAATGTGAGTATCAGTGAAGAGAGAGAAGGGAAATGAGTAAAACAGAGGCCGTGAAGAAGATTCCAGATTCGTTCGAGCAGCGGATCGAACGTCTCGAGAGCATAGTGGAAAAGCTGGAGGAGGGGGAGGCACCTCTGGAGGAGTCGTTGAAACTTTTCGAGGAGGGCATCCAGCTGGCAAAGGCATGCCAGGTTCAGCTGGAGGAAGCAAAGGAGAGGGTGCAGGTGCTGCTGAAGGCGGCCGAGGATGGCAAGGTGACTACCGGACCATTAACGGAATCGTCTGAAGGTTGATTTCGATGACCGGGACACAGCAGATCAAAGAGTACCTGAGTCGGGTTCAACAGGAATGTGACACACATCTGGATCTGCTCATGCCGAAAGCCACAGAGGTCCCGGTTGTGATCCACGAAGCGATGAGGTACAGCGTGTTCGCGGGCGGCAAGCGGTTCCGGCCCGCGCTGGTAGTTGCTTCGGGTGAGGCCTTTGATGCAGAGAGCGGACCGCTGTACGGTATCGCCTGCGGCATGGAATTGATCCATACATACAGTCTGATTCATGACGATCTACCCTGCATGGATGACGACGATCTGAGAAGAGGAAAGCCGACTCTGCACAAGGTCTATGGAGACGGGATAGCCGTACTCGCCGGAGATGCTCTCTACGCCCTTGCCTTCGAAACCATCGCACGGTGTGCAGTACCCGAGACCGTCGAAGAAATAGCCCGCGCCACAGGGACCGCTGGAATGATTGGCGGACAGGTTGCTGATATAACGCTCGAAGGCGAAGAGATCACTCCTGATGATCTGGACTACATACACAACCAAAAGACCGGCTCTCTGATCACCGCGTGCCTGACTTCCGGAGCCAGGAGTGGTGGCGCCTCGACCGGGGAGATATCTGTTCTGAGGGATTTTGGAAAGCGCATCGGACTGGCATTCCAGATAGTTGATGATGTGCTGGATGAGACCGGCACGACGGAATCGCTCGGCAAGAAAACAGGGATGGACGTGGAGAGGGAGAAGAACACCTATCCGAAGATCCATGGACTCCAACCATCCGTCGACAAGGCCGTCGAACTGGTCGAGGAGGCCAAAATCGCTTTGGTACTCCCCGGACGCAACACAATCATTCTGGAACTACTGGCGGATTTTGTAGTCCATCGAGTTATGTGAGGCCACCTGCAATCAGCATCCACCTCATAGGAGGTACCACGGAGCATGTCTCTGTTAAATACAATTGATTCGCCCGCAGACCTGAAGGAGCTGTCCACTGAGGAACTGGAACAGCTCGCCAGCGAGATACGCGAGCGGCTCATCGAGGTTCTGTGCAATACAGGCGGCCATCTTGCTCCCAATCTGGGAGTCGTTGAACTCACCATAGCCCTTCATACCGTTTTCGATACTCCCGAAGACAAGATCGTCTGGGATGTAAGCCATCAGAGCTACGTGCACAAGATATTGACCGGCCGCAGGGAGCAGTTCCCTACGATTCGTCAGTATGGAGGCATTTCCGGTTATACAAACCGCGATGAGAGCAAACACGATCCCTTCGGAGCCGGGCATGCTTCAACGGCGATATCAGCGGCGGAGGGAATCGCCCGGGCGCGGGATAGTAAAGGAGAGGATTATCACGTTATTGCAGTTGTAGGTGACGGAGCCATGACCGGTGGACTTGCATATGAAGGATTGAATAATCTGGGGGCATCCCACAGTGAGATGCTGATCATCCTCAACGACAACGACATGTCGATCGCCCCGAATGTGGGAGCAATTCACGAGTACTTCACAACGGCGATCTCCAATCCCCTCTACAACAAGGTGAAAGAGCAGATGTGGGAGGTGATCAGGAAACTGCCGGCCGTCGGCAAACCTGCATCTGCATTGGGTCACAAAATGGAGGAGAGTCTCAAGAACCTGCTGGTTCCGGGCATTATTTTCGAGAGGCTGGGGATCAGATATTTCGGCCCTGTGGATGGCCACGACATAGAAGGGCTCATAAAGCACCTGAAGGATCTGAAGAACCTGAAGGGCCCCAAACTCCTGCACATCAAGACCATCAAAGGAAAAGGTTTCGAACCGGCCGAGATCGATGCAATCTCCTTCCACGGCACCGGTGCGTTCGACAAGGTCACGGGTGAAGGCAGGAAGAGTGAAGGCCCGCCTGACTATACAGTGGTATTCGGAAAGGCTCTCCTGGAGGAATGCAAGAATGACAATCGTATCATTGGGATCACAGGTGCCATGCCCAACGGTACAGGTCTCGATTATCTGGCTGCAGAGCTGCCCGATCAGTTCTACGACGTCGGGATTGCCGAAGGGCATGCAGTCTGCTTTGCCGCCGGCATGGCCTCCAACGGAATGAAACCGGTCTGTGCCATATACTCCACTTTCCTGCAGCGTGCATTCGATCAGGTTATCCACGATGTGGCACTGCAGAACCTGAATGTCTTCTTCTGTATGGACCGCGGAGGTCTGGTAGGCGACGATGGACCCACTCACCATGGTTCCTTCGATCTCAGTTACCTGCGCTGTGTTCCCAACATGGTGATCATGGTTCCGAAGGATGAAAACGAGCTGGTCCACATGCTGAGAACCGGTCTGGCCTACGAAGACGGTCCTATCGCCATGCGTTATCCCCGGGGAGCAGGTGAGGGTGTGGAACTCGATCCGGATCCAATAGAGCTGCCGATAGGCAAAGGTGAAGTATTGATCGAAGGGAGCGATATTGCTCTGCTTGCAGTCGGCAGGATGGTGGGGCTTGCAGAAAAGGCAGTAGAACACTTGAGAGAAACAGGCATTGAGGCTACTCTCGTGAATGCCCGTTTCGTCAAACCGGTCGATGAGGAGCTGATCGACCGGCTTGCAGGTGAAACAGGATTGATAGTGACCCTGGAAGAGAACAACATCAGGGGTGGTTTCGGAAGCGGTGTGCTGGAATATCTGAACAGTACCGGCCGGAAGGATGTACCCCTGCTGATTCTGGGGCTGCCCGATGCTTTCATAACCCACGGTACGATCCCTCAGTTGCTGAAGGAGGTCGGACTCGATCCGGAGAGCATTGCCTCGAAAGTCTCTTCCTTCCTGGATGCAAATGACAGGCGTTTGAGAACTCGCGAAGGCTCGAAATGATACTGGGAGTAGTTCCCCATCTGGAAAAGCACAATCTGTGGGATGCACTGAGTGATGTGTTACAATGGTCTGAAGCCCATCAGACGGAACTGCTTCTTCCCGCAAAAGCAGGCGAAACCTTCCCGCAGATAAGAGAAGGGGCAGGGATCAGATTCATGCCCGAGATTGAGATGGCCGGTGAGGCTGATTTTCTGCTGGCCATGGGTGGTGATGGTACCATCCTCGCCGCACTCAGGTACGCTGGAAGTCGGCAGATCCCTGTTCTCGGGATAAACCTGGGGAGCATGGGATTCCTTGCAGACACACCTCCTGAAAGCATCACCGAAGCGCTCGATAAACTGCAAAACGGTTCATACGAAATCGAAGAGAGAATGACGCTCGAGGCTGAGATCAATTGCTCAGAAAATCATTCCAGAATGATCGTCAGCAACGATGTCGTGATAGACAAGGGCAGTTACTCCAGGGTGATCGATATCTACGCCGAGGTAAACGGGCAGCTTCTCAAGCGCTATACTGCAGATGGCCTGATAATCTCAACTCCAACCGGTTCCACTGCATATGCACTGGCTGCCGGGGGACCGATTGTGGATCCCGCTATGGAGGCTTTGATCGTTGCCCCGATCTGTCCTCATATACTTGCCTCCCGTCCGGTTGTACTGCCCGCAGACAGGGCAATAGATATCACAGTGCACAGTCTGCATGGTTCAGTCAATGTAACCGGTGATGGACAGGAATGTCTGGTGGTGGAGAGTGGGGCTAAATTGGTCGTCCGTCGGGGAGAACAGAAGAACCGACTGGTTAAAACCGGAATGGGGCAGCCGTTCTTCGAGGTCCTCCGCGAGAAGCTGCAGTGGGGGTTCCGCGAGGATGCCGGCCGTTATTTATGAACGGTTGAGATACGATGATAGATTACTGGCACCCATCGGATGATCGTGAAGAGTACGAGGAGATCACGGGAAAGCCCCGCACGTCGGGCTTCTCCTTCGATGAACCGGATTCCACCGATGATTACATGCAGACTGCAGTTGATGACGAAGTGGATTACGATATAGAAAAGGAAAGTTCTGTCGAAGCTGACACTGTGATTGAACCGGGTACAGTTGATGAACCCGTAGTGGGGGAACCGCTCGAAAAACAGATAGAGCCACCTGTGGGGGATGATGATGATCATGAGGAGGAGGGAGAAGAATCGCCGCCTGAGGGAGAGGATGCAATCGAATGGTATTACAGGAGGGGCAAGCAGAAGGTAGAGGCTAATCAGCTGAATGAAGCTATCGAAGCCTACCGGCAGGTTCTCATCCTGGACGCCATGCATATCAAGGCGCGCAACAACCTGGCACTTATCTACGATACGATGGGTCTGTTCGAAAAGGCAGTTGAAGAATTGCGAACGGCTCTCGAACTGGATGGCAGGAATGTCGAAGTCAGGGCGAATCTCGGTGCTCTGCTGGGAGAACACGGGCGTATCGACGATGCAGAAAAGGAGTTCAAGAGGGCACTGGAAATTGCTCCCGAGGACCCTCGCATCAGGTTCAACCTGGGTCTGACATACTTCCGGAAAGGCCTCTATGCGAAGGCAACGCCTGAATTCGAAAGGGCGATATCGTACGAGGCCGACCACAAGCAGGCGCTCTACTATCTGGCTCAAAGCTACAACCTGACCGGTCATTATGAGAGGTCTCTCAAGCTGTTCGAGCATCTTATTGAGAAGGAGCCCGAGAATCACAGAGCGCACTGGTACCTCGGCATGCTTTACGACCGATTGAAAGATCAAGAGCGTGCCCGAAAACACTACCAGGATTCATACAGAATCAGGCAGAGTTCGGCAGAGAAAGAGGAGAAGGCTTAGTGCACCGCTCCGCAATTACGGTGATGTATCGAGAGCGCCGAGACGTCCGGCCAGTGGGGCACGAGGAGGAGGGATAACGGTGTACTCAGGGTGTTGAAATACCTGCTTCTTCTCTTGCTGGTATTGGCGGTGCTCAGATTTATCAACAGAGTCCACATGCAGCTGCAGAATATCCTTACTGCTTTCATGTCTCCTCAACCGGGATCGAGTGAAAGCACAACTGCAGGCAGGGATGCAGAGATCGATATCGAAGACGCCGATTACGAAATTCTTCCGGAAGATCCAGAGAACTCCACGGAGTAATCACAGGAACCATCGGCTCAGCTCGAAATTGTAATACAATACGAATAGACACTGAAGCATCTTCAATGTACGATTTCGCTCTCTAGTGTCATGTCAGGTGACAAACGTCGGCACCGAGAGTGATGCCGGATCCGGCCTGCAAGGCGCGGCGACGAGGCATAGCGGTGGCTATGGCGAGGAGGCGGAACGCAGCCGGTCGAGATTCAGCGCCGCTCGAATGCGGCGGTTGTCGCGTGACAGGGCACTGGCAGCATAGACATCACCAGAAGCAGGGATGCGATATCATGGAGCCAATCTGGTTTGAGCATTACGAGACGGGGGTCCCCCGGGACTTCACTCCTTCAGGCGATACTCTCAATACACTTTTCTCCGATACCGTAGCGAAATACCCGGATTCACCAGTCTGTTATTTCTTTGGTCGAAAGTTCACATTCGGTGAAATCGAGGACATGACGTTACGACTTGCCGCGGTGCTCCGGGCATATGGAATCGAAAAAGGGGACAGGGTGGCCATCATCCTTCCCAATCTGCCGCAGTATATTGCAGCTCATTACGCGATCCTGAGAATCGGCGCTACGGTTGTCCCTACCAACCCTCTCTATACAGACAAGGAGCTGGCCCACCAGATGAAGGATTCGGGCGCAAGGGTTGCCATTGCGCTCAATCTTCTGGTTCCAAGGCTGACAAGGGTATGGGAGGAAACAGACCTGGAACACTGCGTGGTCTGCAAGGTGAACGATTACCTGCCCGGGATATTGAAGTATCTCTATCCTGTCAAGGCACGGCTTCAGGGCCATAAACCGAAAGTCCCGTCAGACGATCGTTTCAGTTTCTTTGTGCCGGGTATAGCAGCTGCAGACCCCCGGAACGGATCTGAAGTTGATATGAGGGATTCAGATATAGCCATGCTTCTCTATACCGGAGGTACTACAGGTGTGAGCAAGGGAGCGATCCTGACACACTGTAATCTGCTCTCGAATGTACAGCAGGTACATGGATGGCTGACCGACTGCAAAATGGAGGGAGAGGCTATACTTGCCGCGGTTCCTTTCTTCCATTCATACGGTCTTACGACATGCCTGCATTTCTCATTCTCCTGTGCAAGTCCGGTGATACTGATTCCAAAATTCGACGTGGGAGAAGTACTGAAGCAGATCAATTCCAGGAAAGTGACACTCTTTCCCGGCGTACCGACAATGTATGTTGCCATAAACAACTACCCGAAACTGGCCAAATACGACCTCTCCTCAGTCAGGGCATGTCTGAGTGGTGCGGCACCTCTCCCCCTGGAGGTCCAGAAGAGATTCGAGGAGATCACAGGCGGAAGGCTGGTTGAAGGTTACGGACTCAGTGAAGCAAGCCCGGTCACGCATGCCAACCCGATCTATGGGAACAGAAAGATCGGTTATATAGGGGTGCCGGTATCGGGAACGCAGGCGGCGGTTGTCGACCCCGAAACCAGGAAGGAACTGGGGACAGGTGAAGTTGGAGAACTTGCCGTCAAGGGTCCGCAGGTAATGCAGGGCTACTGGAACATGCCCGAAGAGACGGCGGGTCAGCTCCAGGAGGGATGGCTCTTTACCGGTGATATGGCGGAAATAGATGAGGATGGCTTCTTTGCCATCGTTGACCGCAAGAAGGATATGATCATTTCAGGCGGCTACAACATCTACCCGCGCGAAGTTGAGGAGGTCCTCTACGGACACCCTGCGGTTCTGGAATGCGGTGTGATAGGGATCCCGGACGATTATGCCGGGGAGAGGGTCAAGGCGTACGTGGTGCTCAACGAAGGGATAGCGGCCACCGAGGAAGAGATCATTAAGCATTGCGCAGATGGTCTGGCAAAGTTCAAGGTCCCTGCTGCAGTAGTGTTCGCCGAGGAACTGCCGAAGAGCCTGATCGGCAAGATCTTGAGAAAAGAGATCCGCAAAATGGAAGAGGTCGGCGCAACCAGACCCATTGAGAAGGAGTAATATCAGCAAGGGAGGGGATATGTCTCTTAGGAGTACTTCACCCGGCTGTTACCTGGTTTCCGTCCGGAAACGGCTCTTTTGCGCAATCTCGGCGTCAATCTGCCGGATTTCTTGTGCGACGTACGCATGTACGTCTCCGCGCAATCCGTTGATTTCCTTGACCATGCGTAAAATTACTCGTTTCCATACTGGAAACTTCGCCAGTGCCCATCCGGAGATTGCTCGCCGGCAACAGCCGGACTCGCGGTCCAAAGAACGGACTCCGGATGGACACTACATAACAGATCGGGCTGACTGCAGGTTCATCCGGAGAGTCGGCTTCCTGCTGGCTTTTCTACTCCCGGTCCTGCTGTTCCTGAGTGCGACCATTGTCAATGCACAGATTTCGAAAACAGAGTATGCCTCCAGGCGGGCTGGATTGCGCTCGATCCTGGGCGACGGTATCTACCTGTTCAAAGCCGAGCTGGATCCCACAGGCCGCCAGGACCCGAACTTCAACTACCTGACAGGCATAGGTGAATCGAATGCGATCCTGCTGATGGTTCAGAACAGGGGTACTGTTACTGAATATCTGTTCATGAAGAGGCCCGATCCGGCCCGGGCCAGCTGGGATGCGGCCGGTATCGGAGAGGAGGGGGCGAGGGCGCTGACCGGGATGGAGGTGAAATCTCTCCAGGAGTTCGAGACAGTCCTGATGGAGACGCTCAGGCGTGCTCCTTCAACGATAATATCAACTGCAGATCCGATTGATGACGAGGAGATAAGCGGGATTATAAAGCAGATGACCAGCTTCCCACGACGACCACTCCCAGGGGGATCAACTGAAATTGGACTGCGCTTTGTGAATGCAGATCGAATATTGAGTGAAATGCGGGGTGTGAAATCCGCCGCCGAGATCGATCTGCTGGAGGTGGCTGGAAATATCACAAGGCTCGCGCATATCGAGGCGATGAAAGTCACAGAGCCCGGGATGAATGAATTCGAAGTTCAGGCAGCCGTCGAGTACACCTTCCAGCGATACGGAGCTGCCAGAAACGGCTTCCCAAGCATTATAGGTTCCGGTCCAAACAGCCAGATTCTCCACTACGATGCCAACACCCGCTTCATGGAAGTCGGCGATATCGCGGTGATGGATATCGGAGCGGAATACTTCGGGTACACTGTCGACGTGACACGTACCATTCCGATCAGCGGACGATACACCGATGAGCAGAGGGAAATATATGAGATCGTGCTTGCGGCCCACGAAGCGGCCAGGGAGCTGGCCGAGGTTGAGGGCACACCATATTCAGATCTCTCTGTGGCGGCAGAACGGATACTTGCGGAAGGTCTGGCCAGGCTGGGATTGATCGAATCAGCACAGGCCGGAATGCCGAACGGGCGCGGCAGTCAGATGAGACTCTACTACTTCCACGGGCTGGGACACGGTATCGGTCTGGTCGTCCACGACTCGATGCCGCGCAATATCGGTCCCGGCTCATGCTTCACGATAGAACCGGGCATATATGTCCGTCCGAATGTTCTGGATATGCTGGGAGAGGGTGCAGATGCCGATGCGCTGCGGGCGAAGCTCGAACCTGCGGTGCGCAGATATCAGAACATAGGAGTCCGCATTGAAGACTCATATGTATTCACCGATGAGGGCCTGATATGTTTGAGCGAGGGCATTCCTAGAACCGTAGAGGAAGTCGAGAACATGATGGCTCAGCGGAGTGACCTGAATCGCAACAGGGATGCAGATCTGGTAAACAGGTACAGGGTATTCATCCCACCGGAGTAATCGTCTGTGAGGGTTTCGATGCTGCCCGACAGAAGCGAGACCGCAAAACCTCTGATCATGGCCGGGGCCCTTGTGCTGCTCTGGGCAGCACTCACACTGGCAGGGCCGTTCTTCCATGGTGAGGGCGGGTTTCGCTCACCTGAAGAGACCGGGTCCGACAGCGACGCATTGGCCTCTCTACATTTTCTTCATGCCCAACGGGCATATCCTGCCGATGATATTCCACCGCGTCAATACATGGATGAGTACGAGAGGGTTGAACCTCAAGTCAGAGCAGCAAGAACGAGGAGCGGGAAAGTTACAGCCGGCGGCTACACAGAACCGGCTGACTGGCGGGCGCTGGGTCCCAAGAACCTGGGAGGCCGTACAATCGCCCTCGCAATAAATCCGCTCGATCCCGACGTCATGTATGCCGGCTCGGCAAGCGGTGGGGTGTGGCGGACCGATAGCGGCGGCAGAGGTGTTTATGCATGGCACCGACTCGATACCGGCTTTCCGGTTCTGGGTGTCAATGCCATAGCCATCGATCCCTCTGACACTTCTACGGTCTATATCGGTACCGGCGAAGTATACGACAAAGACTCTTCGATCGGAGGACTCTATATAAGGATCACAAGGGGAAGCTACGGGATAGGACTGCTGAAGAGCAGTGATGGCGGCGCCACCTGGAGCAGGAGTCTGGACTGGTCATACGATCAGCGCCGGGGAGTTCTGGCGATCGACATCGATCCCACCGATCCACAGACTGTATTTGCAGGAACATCGGAGGGCATATACAGAAGTATCGACAGGGGAGGCACCTGGACCAGGGTTCTGGATGTTCCCATGGTGGTTGATATCGCGATAAATCCGTCGAACTCAGACACCATCTTCGCCTCCTGCGGCAATCTGGGGATCCCTTCTGATGCGGGTGTTTACAGATCGGTGGATGGCGGAAATAACTGGGTTGAGCTGGGTGGGGGCCTGCCCGCAGACTGGAGCGGTAAAACCATGCTCGACATCTATGACGCAGCTCCAAATGTGGTATATGCAGATGTGGCCGACATGTTCGATGGCGTCGGTCTCTACAGAAGCCTCGATTCGGGTGAGACGTGGGAACACCTGTCCAGGAATTACCCTGATTACTTTCTCATCGCTGATTATCAGGGGTGGTTCTCGCATTATATTGTCGTGAATCCGGTTGATTCGAGCCAGGTAATAGCAGCGGGCGTTCAATTCTACAGGTCCACCGATGGGGGCAGGACCTTTCAGAGAACTTCTACCGGCGGCAGGTACTGGGGAATAGTGCCTGTTGGAGGTCCTGAAGGTGGTTCGGAATACATCCATGTCGACCACCATGCTTTTGCGCGTCATCCGACAGATCCCAATACAGTGATACTGGGTAACGATGGCGGGGTGTGGGAGACCAATGACTTCGGTGATACTTTTGCGTCCCGCAACGGATACTACCAGACCGCCCAGTTCTATGGAGGATTCACATCCTCTCCTCTCGATTCGAATCTGGCTATGGGAGGACTTCAGGATAACGGGACCATTATCTACAGGGGCTGGCTCGCCTGGGACAAGACACTCGGAGGAGACGGCGGGATGACCGGCATGCGTCCGAGCCTGCCCAACGTGTTGATGGCATCCACCCAATATTGCCGGCTCTACATATCGACAAATAACGGAGATAACTGGTTCCGCACGAACAGAGAGATGGAGGATGGATCAGATGTTGTTTTTATAGCTCCATTTGCACAGGCACCCTCCGACAGATCGATCAGCTATGCCGGCCGGACGAGAGTGTGGAGGAGCAATGACTTTATCCAGAGCTGGTTCGTAGCGGGAGGAGCACCTCCCCTGGATGGCAATCCGGTTCTCTCGATTGCGATAAATCCATACGATCCTGAAGTCGTATGGGCAGCCACTGTTCCGGCGGCCGTCCGTTCCGGGGTGTTCCGCACGACCGATGGCGGTGGCGGATGGAGCAACGTTACCGGAGATCTTCCAGACAGGTATCCGGTGGACATCATATCGGGTGAATACGGCAGGGAGACCGCGTATGTAGTATTCAGCGGATTTGGAACCTCTCACCTGTTTAAAACTGAGGATGGAGGAATCACCTGGACCGATATCGACCGGGGTAATCTGCCCGATATACCGACATCCGCTTTTGCCATAGATCCATTCAACAGAGAATACCTGTATCTGGGCAACGATTTCGGTGTCTGGTTCTCACCCGATGACGGCCAGACATGGGAACCTTTCACGAACGGCCTGCCTCAAGCCACTCTTGTCATGGATCTCAGCATTTCCAGAGCCAACGGCACCATCAGGGCTGCCGCTCACGGACTCGGGGCCTGGGAGAGGCAGCTTGTCAGTGTAGCCTCGGCCGCCGGGGACACCATCCCTCCTTCATTTGATATCGGTATCCTCCGGAATCCCGTTGTGAAGGATCATATAGATCTTTATGCCATTCCCTCAGAGCCTCTTCCGACCAGGCCCGGTATTGCTGTAGATGGAGTTGAGGTGCCGGTGAGCACCATCAACACTACAGAGGGAAACCTCTATGCAGGTGATTACCTTCTGAGCGGATCGGGTGATTACACGATCACGGTTTACGGGTGCGATCTTGCCGGCAATGACACTCTTCAAACCAGAGAATTCGCGGCACTTCAGGTAAGAGCATCTGATGGCGGAAGCCTCTCTGCAGCAGGAGGGATGCTGCGCGCAGATTTTCCGCCGCGCACCTTCACAGAAGATGAGTACGTGATCGCATACCTGATCGAAAAGGACTTTCAGCCGGGATCTGCGGTTCTGTCCGGTGTCGAGCTGCTTGCCGGTCAGATGAGGCTCAACCGGCGCGCTACCCTGACTCTCGGCTTCGAGCCGCATAATCTCGCCGGAGCCGATCCGACCCGTTTGAGAATCTACCGCCGGGACGGGGCTGACTGGGTACGGCTTGACAGCTATGTGGACATGGAAAATCGAACCGTCGAAGCTTCGATCACTCAACTGGGGGAATACCAGTTGAGGCTGGATGAGTCTGCGGATACGGGAGGTGCCACCGGCAATGAGCTGCAGCAGAATTACCCGAATCCGTTCAACAGCTCGACATCGATACGGTACTCCGTTTCCAGGTCGGCTCATGCTGAACTTTACATAGTAAACGTCAGAGGACAGAGAGTCCGTACACTGGTCAACAGCACTATCCCACCCGGCTCTCATGTTGTAAGTTGGGATGGCAGATCCGATTCGGGTGTGAAGGCTGCTTCAGGTGTCTACCTGGTCGTCCTCAACATCGACGGGAAAGTCTACACACGGAAGGCATTGCTCCTGCAATAGGGACCGGGCCATGAAGAGCCAGTACAGGAAGAATAGTGTTCCGGCTGCAGCGGCAGCCCTGAGCATCCTGGCAATCGTTATGATTGCGGCCGGTCCTCACTTCAGGGATACAGATAATGATCCCGGAACTGATCGCCCGGATGTTCCGCGGAGCGATGCAATGGCTTCGCTTCAGTTCCTGAATCAGCAGCGTGTATATCCGGGCCAGTACCTTCCCGACCGCAAATATACCGATGCTTTCGAGCAGGTGGAGCAGCAGCTCCGGCTTCTCCGGCTGAGGAGGGGGCCCGGTGCCGCCTACAAGGAACCTGGTCCGTGGATCGCTATTGGACCGAAGAATGTCGGAGGCCGCACCATCGCGCTTGCGATAAATCCGCTCGACCCGACGATACTGCTGGCGGGATCTGCAAGCGGCGGATTGTGGAGATCAGATACTGGCGGTGTCGGAGCAACCGCCTGGCATTATATCGAGACCGGTTTCCCTGTGCTGGGAGTTGGCGCCATTGCGATCGATCCCTCAGATACGGCGACCGTCTACATCGGCACAGGTGAGGTATACAGCAAGGATTCCTCTATCGGCGGGCTATACATCAGAACCACCCGGGGCAGCTACGGCATAGGCATTTTGAAAAGTAGTGATGGAGGTGCAACCTGGACCAAGAGCCTCGACTGGTCATACAACCAGCGCCGTGGTGTCCAGGCCATCGAGATCGATCCCACCGACCCGCAGACCGTATTCGCCGGTACATCTGAGGGTGTTTATCGAAGTGAGGATCGCGGTGCGACCTGGACCCGTGTTCTGGGTGTACCGATGGTCGTGGATATCGCAATCAATCCCGTGAATGGAGACACCCTGTTCGCCTCGTGCGGCAACCTGTCGATACCCGCCAACGCCGGTATATACAGGTCGGTGGATGGAGGAGACACGTGGAACGAGCTGGGAGGGGGATTGCCCGTCACCTGGACCGGCAAAACCCTGCTCGACATTTTTCAGGCATCACCGAATGTCATCTATGCGGATGTAGCGAATGCACTCAGCAATATTGATCGGAGCGGGGTGGACCTGTACCGCAGTCTCGATTCGGGAGATACCTGGGAGATCATTTCATCCGGTTATTCCAGATACTGGAATATTGCCAGGTATCAGGGCTGGTTTTCACATTTCGTTGTCGTCAATCAGGTCGACTCTACCCAGGTTCTGGTCAGCGGGGTCGATACATACAAATCGATAGACGGAGGCAGAACATTTGACAGGAAATCGTACTGGAACGCCTGGAGCCAGGGGATGAATCCAATAGGAGGACCTGAGGGTCCCCCCTGGTATTCACACGCAGATCATCATGCATTCGTCCGGCATCCGACCGATCCGAACAGGGTATATCTGGCCACCGACGGCGGCATTTTCGAAACACGTGATTTCGGTGAGACATTTGCAGGACGCAATGGAGGTTATCAGACAACTCAGTTCTATGCCGGTTTCTCCTCATCGGTGTTCGACGCAGACCTGGCCGTCGGCGGACTGCAGGATAATTCCACGGTTATATACCGGGGAGGCCCTGCCTGGCAGATGACTCTGGGAGGGGATGGGGGGATGACCGGCTTTTCCATTACGAATCCCGACCTGCTGATAGCTTCCACTCAGTACGGACGTCTCTACAGGACTGAAGATGGCGGCATGAACTGGTACAGGCTCAACGGTGAAATGACATCCTCAGGAGAGGATGTGGTTTTCGTAGCCCCGTTTGCCCAGGCGCCTTCCGACCGGTCGATTGCCTATGCAGGACGGACCAGGGTGTGGCGCAGCAATCGTTACATTGAGAACTGGACGGTACCAGGTTCGGCTCCGCCCCTGGACGGCAATCCGATACTTTCGATTTCAGTTTACCCGGGAGATCTGAATTACCTGTGGGCCGCCACGGTACCTGCGTCCAGACATGCAGGAGTGTTCAGATCCACCGATGGCGGCAGGTCGTGGCAGCGGAAAACACAAAACCTGCCCGATCGATATCCGGTGGATATCGTGGCGGCCCCCGGGGATCCCGATAAGGCCTACGTCGTTTTCTCCGGCTTTGGAACATCTCACTTATATCGAACAACTGACGGTGGTTTGTCGTGGGATGCAATCGACGACGGCCTGCCCGATATTCCCACTTCAGCGCTCGCCATCGATGCCTTCAACCAGGATTATCTCTATCTGGGCAACGACTACGGTGTCTGGTTCTCACCCGATGATGGTGAGAGCTGGGAACCCTTTAAAACAGGGATGCCGACAGCAGCTCTCGTGATGGATCTGAGCGTATCTGTCGAGAATGCATCCATCAGAGCCGTTACCCATGGTCTGGGAGTATGGGAAAGAACACTTGTAAGTGCGGTAACCGCGCTCTCAGAGGAGGAGGAAGCCGGAGTCAGGCTCTTTCAGAACATGCCCAACCCGTTCAATGCGGAAACTCTCATAGCATACGACCTGCCGGCAGAGATGAGGGTGCAGATAGATCTTTTCAATACCCGCGGGCAGATGGTCAGGAAATTGCGCAATGAGATACAGGAAGGGGGCCGGCATTTCCTGACCTTTCGGGCCAGAGATCTTCCCACAGGGATATATATCTATAGACTGATCGCCGGAGGAGAGGTAATAACTAAGAAATTGATGATAATCAAATGACCGAAACCGGCTCCGGAACAATACGTAGAGATATATAAAGAAACTTCGCCAACATCCGGAGATTCATTTGTCCTCACTCCTGCTCGATATACGTTTTGCCTTCCGCATGCTGGCCAAGAGCCCTGTTTTCACAATTGCAGCGGTGATATGCCTCGGACTTGGCATAGGAGCGAATGCATCCATTTTGCCCTTTCTCAACGGGATAGTCTTGAATCCCCTGACATTTGAAGATCCCGATGAACTGGTCTATATGTACGAGTCCGCGCCCGAACGCGGTTACACCCGGATATCGGTTGCATATCCCGATTTCGTGGACTGGCGGGAACAGAACAGGGTTTTTTCCGGAATTGCCGCATTCTCCTGGGACTCGCGCACCCTGATAAACCAGGGGGATCCTGTAAGGCTGGATGGAGTGGAAATCACGTACGATCTCCCCGCGATTCTGGGGAAGGAACCGATT
>VAPB011124308.1_pt1 | contig 31869 bp, 23 predicted proteins | sample 3395101 | NCBI WGS metagenome assembly VAPB01 (sample SAMN08290433, study PRJNA428436) | hydrothermal vent metagenome | isolation source: Deep-sea hydrothermal vent chimney | place: Indian Ocean: Southwest Indian Ridge | reverse complement strand
TCAGCAGTTTTCTGGCAAACAGGCCTGCAAACAGGGGTGAATGTACCAATTCATGCAGATGGAACTATACGCTGATGGAGGAGAAACGTCAGAGGGAGTTCCATCCTGTATACGAGAATGACCGGGGTACCTTTATCCTGAGTTCAAGAGATCTCTGTATGATCGAACACCTCGATAAGCTGGCAGAGGCAGGGATAAACAGTTTCAAGCTCGAGGGCAGGATGAAGGGAGTCAATTATGTTGCAGGTGTTGTCAAGGTGTATAGAGAGGCGACAGACAACCTTGGAGATAGGCCGTATATGGTGAATAAAACCTGGATGAAGGAACTGTCGATGATCTCAAGCAGAGGATATACCACCGGAATGTTCCTGGGACATCAGCCAGACGATGGATATAACCATGATGAGCAGGAGATTTACCGGATGAGCCATGAACTGGTTGGAGTTGTTCAGTCCGTCAGGAACAGCAGAGGTCTGGTTGCCCTGAGAAATACCATCGAGTTGGGAGACACCATCGGGTTTCTTACAAAGGGTCTGGAGGAGAAACTCTTTGAGGTCAAGGAGCTGTATGATGAGCAAGGACGACGGGTAGTCTCCGGAAGAAATAATGAAAGAGTTGTGGTACAGTTACCCCCCGGTGTGAGAGAAACTGATCTTGTGAGGCGTCCTGTAAAATTATCCCGCTGAATAATAAGCGATAACTCCTTTGAAAAATTACATGAATAAAATAGGGTCAGGTCCGCCACACTACAAGGCGGATAAATCTTGCATTTTAACATTGATAAGAAAATACTCTAACAACACAATGCACCAGTGATATTTCGACAGGCCCGAAACTCGCCAACCCCAGCCTGTCCCGTTAGGGATAAACCTTTTACGGGATGGTCCAGGTGCTTTTGGACTTTACGGGGTAACCCGTAACGGTCTTTTCCCTGATCCCACCTATGTATTGTGGTCCTGGCTGCTTTCTTTAAACAGGTATGATCTTTTTCCGGTGCATATGATAAAGATCATGGTTCTATAATATTTTTTGTGCCAATCTTTGAATATGTCAATCTATATGTGTGCAGTAGAACAGGCGAATTTTGGAGGTAAGAGCAGGTGTTTATAGCCTTAGTGGATTGGGACAAGTGCACGGGGTGTGGGGATTGCGTAGACGCCTGTCCGGTCAATTGTTTTACAATGTCAGACGGCAAGAGCTTGCCTCACCGGGCGTCCTATTGCATTGACTGCGGCAACTGCCCGGAGATTTGTCCCGACGATGCCATAGTGATCAGCATAGGCTGGGGTGGCTTAGCGGCCCGCCGGGAGCGCTAAAGGTAAGGTTAGAGTATTGTGCATGTCTGTGGCTGAATAACTTTATGCATGGTTTTATCCGCGTTCATCCGCGAAAATCCGTGGCTATTTTTTACTCAAACTTGAGGATGTCGCCTCTTTTTAAAGTGCCGCCGCCGGATGTAAGGCGTCCGATAGAGTATTTTTCTTTAACATCGTTTATCTCAACAGTTCCGACAAGGGTTTCTTCCGAGCCGAGGTTTAACCCTGTATCCGGGTCAATAAATTCCTCTCCCTTTGAATAAGCATATAGCTTGTCTCCGGGTCTGATGTTCATGGAAGAACCCGCATTAACATATACTTTGCTTCCGCTGAACTTTATGACCTTGGCTGTAAATGGGATACCTTCCATTTTATTAATGATAAAGTTTACCGCATCATGTATAGCCTGTCTCGTGGCCTGACCCAGAGGAGTTTTATTAAACCCTCCGGCGCCAAAATCAACATCACCGCTTGATATACCGACATTCAAGCCGGTTGATTTGGCAGAGCCTGAGGCATTATGAGAATGCAGAACCTGGCCGGTTGAGGCATCAATCAGCCTGATATCAACAGCAACATGCGCATTAGAACCTTTAAGCCCAAGGCTGAAGCCTTTAATCCCTATTGAGCCGCCGCCGCCGGATTTCCTCATGGTAAATTCAGAGACAACACCCCTGACAATTATCTGTGCGCCCAGTACCTGACCCACCTTTGCCGCAGTCTCCTTTCTTATAACACCTGAAAGCCCTAATTCCTGTTCACCGAGTATATCACCCAAAGCCTGGCGCTCTACAACAATAAACCTGCCTGTTTTCATCAGTTCTGTTGTCAGCATCTCGGCAAACCCCTGGCCGAGCTGAACATTTCCACGTATTCCTCTAACCTTATTATCGAACTTTGTGACAGCTATTCTTTTTTTCGGGCCGTGATAGGCTGAGGAAACACTCAAGCTGAAAGCGAAGATGAAAATTACAAGAAACAGGAAAACTCTTTTAAACATCATACATCCCCCTTTATTTATAATCTTTTTATGATTTTCAGTGGATAATTCGATTATAAAACATTAAACCGTTAAGTTCAATAGAGAGGGGAAACCGGATCTTTAAAATATCAGGATATCTATTTTTTACAGCCTGGTATTTTGCTGGCAGCAAAAGTTCCAAAGGTCATTTCGGCTCTGGTTACTCCAAGTGAAGACCATGAACGTTTAAAGTCCTTGCAAAATGCCTCATTAGCCTCTTTTGAGGATTCATACGGTCCTTTTTTTAAGGTAAATATCAGGGGTGGACACTTTTTAACGTCACGGCACATCCCTCCATATGTAACACTGCCTTTAGCTCTGTTTTTTAATGCTGACTCTGCTCCAACCCAAATCGCGCCTTTTGTCTTAAATAAAAGATATATTCCGTATTTCTCTTTATCGCCTGTGCCAGTTGTATTCCCGGGGCCCGATATATGTCCGCGATCACGATCCCTGTCCCTATGCCTGTCTCTGTCCCTGTGTCTATCTCTATGTCTATCTCTATCTCTATCTTTATCTCTATCTTTATCCCTGTCCAGGAAGTCATCTACAAAATCTTCTACATCTTCACCAAACTCTTCATCATGACGCCTGCGTCGCTTATGATTATCATATGAGGTACATCCGCCGTCCCGGCAGACTTGATATTCAGGACAATCGGAATCGTATGCGCAGCTCTCTTCGCTTTCCGGTGTCTGACCATAATCTTCCTGTGAAGCAGATTCACCGCCTCCTGCAGTCCCGCTTCTTTGTCCGGGTCCAAACTCGTCTTTCTGTCCATCTCTACGGTCATTAACCCGCCCGGTAAGTTCGTCATATTTATCACTGGACATACACTGATAATTCACACAGACCTGGTCTTCAGGACAGTCAAGGTTGCTCTTGCAGACAGGTTTATCCCTGGATTCAAGGTCTTTCTTTGGATCAAAAACACAGTTTCCGCTGGCATCCCTGATTTTACCCCTGCCGCATTTAGGCACGCAATTGCCGTTTACAAGTTCCTGATCACTACGACATTTCTTTTCAGGCTCCGGTGGCACGGGTGGCTCAACCGGTGGTTCAACAGGCGGTTCAGTTGGTGGCACAGTCGGCTCAGAAGGCGGTACTGATGTTACAACCGGTGGTTTGGCAGGAGGTGCAACCGGAGGCGGAGTCGGAGGTGCAACCGGTGGTTTGGCAGGAGGTGCAACCGGAGGCGGAGTCGGTGGAGCAGCAGGGGGTTTTGGTTTAGTCTCCCTCTGGGCCTCTTCTATTTCTTTTTCAATATCTCCTCTGAACTGTTCCAGGCCTTCTGGAAGATTTCTTAATATAGTTTCGAGTTCTTCTCTGGTATAGCCCAATTCAGCCAGGTTGCTTATATGTGTTCTGGTAGGTTCTTTCTCAAAGTCGGTTCCGAGCAAAAAATTTGGAAGCATAGTTGTAAATGAATTCACCTGTGTGTTTAAATGCACTAATTCATGTAATAAGTTTTTGGCTATCTCTCTTTCCCTTTTTTCATCAGTGTCGATTTTAATCCCGTTAATTTTATTTCCATCTAATACAAGTTTAATCACAATAGAGCCGTTGTTGAAAATAGAATTAACAGCCCCCCCGTGAGTAGATGCCGTAGTGCCATACTTTTTGGGGATCTTAAGATAAGTAATAGTGCCGCCTAATCTCTTCCAGAGCCAGTGCTGGGAATTATTAAGCATTTCCTGCGCTTGCTGCGCTTGCCTTACAAATCCTTTTTTCTTTAAATAGTTTATGCCGCCCTGAACCTGTTTTATCTGCTCAGCATTCAGATCCTCAGTTGTAGCAGTGTAATAGGTTTCACCCATTTGTTTAAATGTCTGACCAGATGCCTCAAGTAATGCCAGCCCTCCTAATGCCAATACCACAGGATTTGCAGCATGTGCAGTAGAAACGAATAGGCACAGCACCAAAAAAATTAAGGCAGTTGTTTTTAATATCTTCATTCTTCTATATTATCCTTTTTTATTGGCTATCTCCGGTATTCCCAAACCCTATCCAATCCTTGTAAGCGTAAGTAGTTGACGCAATTATCCAGGGAAAGATTATGAAGATTCCGACTATGGTCAAACTTCCAATTATCAAAATAATAAAGGAAATTATTCCAAAAATAGTAAAGGCAGCCCAATTCTTCCAGATTGTTTTGCGGCTTTTTTCCATAGCTGTCCAGAACCCCAGCCTTTTTTCCATGATTAAAGGTAATGTGAATGTATACAACGCAGCGACAATAAAGCCGGGAATGATTAATAGTATGGCCCCTAAGCCGGTAAAAATTAAGATCACAAGAGTCGCTATGTTTGATGGAACAAAAACCTCAAATCCCTTGAAAAGATCCTTTATATTGATTTTTTCATCATTAACTACCTGTTTAATAAATATCCTGTAGAATCCGCAAATAAAAGGCACCATAACAATATTAGAAATAAAGAGTGTGAGAATAGGAGATTTACTGACAGTATGGTAGAAGATTAAACCTGCGATATCTGAAACAAAAGCAGCTATTAGACTGTATAGAATGTAAGTTTTCCAGTGGCGGATTGTCAATTTCCACCCTGAAACCAGCCATTCTTTTATCAGCACTTTTTTCATATGAGAATTCTCCTTATCACGGTAAGGGTCAATTCATACCTATATTCATAAAAGCACTTTAACTACCTGTTATTTTACAACTTTATTTATCTAAACTTAAGTATGTCCCCTCTTTTAAGCCGGCCTTTACCAGAAATCAGACGGCCTATTGAATATTTGTCTTTTACATCCTTTACTTCAACTGTTCCAACAAGCTTCTCTTCAGAGCCGAGACTTACCCCTGTGTCAGGGTCTGTTATTTCCTGTCCCTTTGAGTATGCAAAGAGCAGGTTGCCCGGTCTTATATTCATCAAAGAGCCGGCATTTATATATATACTGCTGCCTTTGGACTTTATAACCTTGGCTGTAAAAGGCATATGCTCCATTTTACTTATAATGAACCTTACAGCGCTGTTTATCGCCTGTCTTGTTGCCTGGCCCAGAGGGGTCTTATTAAAACCTGCCGCCGTGAAATCAAAATCACTGTTTGAAACTCCAAACTTTAGCGCGCTTGATTGAGCTTTTCCAGATGCATTATGCGAGGCCAGCACCTGGCCTGTAGTTGCGTCAATAAGTCTTATATCAACAGCAATATGCGCATTGGATGTTTTAGCTCCGATAAGGAAACCCTTTATTTTCACATCACCGCCTCCGCCGGACTCTTTGAGCTCAAATTCTGACACAACACCTCGCACTATTATCTGGGCGCCAAGAACTTGCCCGACTTTTGCCGCTGTCTCATTTCTGATAACACCTGTCTGCCCGAGCGCCTGTTCTCCCAGGATATCCTGCAATGCCTGCCGCTCAACAACAACAAACCGGTCAGATTTTATTAGTGAGGTTATAAGCATTTCAGAGAATCCCTGACCAAGATGCCGGCTGCCGGTTATAGCTCTTACAGCGTTTGCAAAATTTGTAACAGCAATCCTCTTTTTAGGCCCCAGATAAGGCTCTGCGTCAGCAAACTCATTAGGAGAGCTGAAACTGACTATTGCATTGCTTTTAGTGCCGGGCATATCAGGTTTGACAGCGGGTCTGGCTAATGCGGTTGTTTTGATTCCGGCAGAGATGTTTGAGGCATATTGTTTTATAGCAGGGCTTTTTGCCATCTTAGGGATTATTTTTTTTAAAGCCCCGACATATGCCCTCTGTACCGCTCCGTCATCTATAGCTGTCCAGAAATGATTATATGTGCCGTTATCCTGAGCAGAGAAAAGATTGTTATGAGCTGTATCGCTTAAAGTTACAGCGACAGTTACAGTCATTAAAGTAGAGAGACCTAAAGGCGCTGCTATCTCATATTTTGCTGTTGTATAAATATCAGCATTCACTCTTTGGGCTTCTTCTACATTTTCAACAACAACAATTCTATCAAAAACAAGCTCCATTGAGTCTTTAAGTGTTTTTGCTAATACCCTGCCGGGATGAACAGGCCGTGGTACTCCACCCTGTAAAGTTGCTGCAGGCTGCCAGACTTTTGCCTGCCTTTCAGTAGAAAAAATAACAGCAGCGGTTAAGGGTATTTTTTCCTGAGACACATTAAGCTTTTTGGAGTCTATGGTTGCCTGGGGAGTGGCACAGCCTGATATGGCTATGATTGTGAGCAAAAAAAACAGATTTAAAAATGGTATAAAGAAAAAAGCAGGCTTTTTATTGATCATAACTTCATTTTCAATGTTCTTTAATCGTGACTATTTGGGATTGGTTCAGATAGCGTAACTTTGACAGTATGTGTCTGTCCCTCTCTGATAACTGAAAGAGAAACCGTGTCTCCCGGTTTTTTTGTTGCCATATGGCTAAACATTTTTCCAAATGTATTGTTGTCTATTTTGATAATAATATCACCAAGCTTTTCAAAGTCTTCAGGCTTATTGCCCTTTGAACCTGATTTACGTATTACCGGCTGGATACCGGCGGCCTCAGCTGCACTGCCTGTAGTAATATCTGTAATCAACCATCCAGTAATATTTTTTTCAGGCACCCCGGCAACATTACTTTTTAAATATTTTGTTCTTTCTTCAGGGCCGAAAATTATGATACTTGTGCCTAACCATCCATATTGCTGACCCTTTGGAATATTTGCCCTTATCTTATTTGCGCGTCTTTTATCGAGTTCAAACAGCGCCAGTGTTTTATTTGGAATAACATTTAAGGCTTCTTGAAAGGCTGCTTTTGCTCCTTGAATGTCACCCTGTTCTTCAAGAGAGATGATTTTGATAAAAATGGCTTTTTCTCTTTCTGTCTTAAGGATAGACTCAAGGCTTTCTCTTGCTTCCTTATCATTTGGATTTAATCGCAGGGCAGCCTCATATTCTTTTTTTGCATCTTCTAATTTGCCCGACTCTTTTAAAGCACCGGCAAGGTTCCTATGAAGAGCAGAATTATTTGGTTCGAGTTGTGAAGCTCTTAGGAAATAAGGGACTGCTTCAGCCCACTTGCCCTGCCAGGTTAATGCAGCACCTACTCCATTGTGAGGCAAAGAAAAGTCTGGTAATTGCTTGACAGCTTTCCTGTACTCAGTTTCTGCTCCTTTATAATCTTTCTTTTTAAAAAGTATATCACCAGGAATAAGGAGTGTCTGCTCCCTTGCTTTCTTATCATTTGGGTTTAACCTGAGGACTGCTTCGTACTCTTTTTTTGCCTCCCTAATTTTACCTGTTCTTTTCAGATCAAAGGCCAGATTGCCGCGGGTAACTGCGTCATCCGGCTCTGACTGAAGAGCCCTGCGATAATGAGAAATCGCTTCAGGGTACTTTCCCTGTCCGTCCAGGGATATTGCTAACTGGTTATGATAGAGTGGAGAACCCGGCTCCTTATCCAATGCCTTCCTGAGCTCTGCTTCTGCCCCTTTATAGTTTTTCTGTTCATACAGTGCTTTCCCGCGGTCATAATAAGGTCTAGCCGCCGCTGATATATTATATGTTTTATTGCCTGTTGCTCCCTTGATAATATCGCCCCTTTTAAGTGGGCCCTTTCCTGAAACCAATCTGGCTACGCTGAATTTTTCTTTAACATCTTTTATCTCTATAGCACCTATCAAAGTTTCCTCTGCGCCAAGGCTTAACCCTGTATCCGGGTCAGTGAACTCCTCACCTTTTGAGTATGCATTAAACCTGTCGCCGGGTTTTATACTCATTAAGGAGCCGGCATTTATATAGATATTGTTTCTTTTAGATTTTATGACCTTTGCTGTAAATGGCATCTGTTTCATCTTGTTAACAATGAAACTGACCGCGCTCTGTATCGCCTGCCTGGTGGCCTGTCCCATAGGTGTGCTCTGAAATCCGCCTGCCTTAAAATCAAAATCCTGCTCAGCGTATCCAAAGGTTAGGCCGGTTGAAACAGCTTTGCCGGATGCATTATGGGAATGAAGTATCTGTCCTGTTGAGGCGTCTATCATCCTGATATCTACTGCAACATGCGCATTGGACGATTTGGTGCCGAAAGAGAATCCTTTAATAGTTATGTCTCCCCTGCCTCCGGATTTTCTCATTGTAAATTCTGAAACTACCCCTCTTACTATTATCTGCGCTCCCAGCACCTGCCCGACTCTTGCCGCGGTCTCTCTGTTGACAAGGCCGGTCATTCCCAGTTCCTGTTCAGCAAGAATGTCCTGCAAAGCCTGACGCTCTATAACAACGAACCGGTTGGTCTTGATCAGTTCTGTAATGAGCATCTCTGACATTCCCTGGCCAATGTTCCGGTTTCCGGGTATGCCTCTGACTTTATTTGCAAAGCTTGTTACAGCTATTCTTTTTTTAATGCCCTGATACGGCTTAAAAACAGGCGCAGGCGTTATGCCTGCATCATGTCTTCTGGTCTGGCCCATTTCACCTGCACAGGCGGAGATAAGGAATATTAAGAGAATTGCTAAAAAAGATTTTTTGAGCAGGCTAATCCTTGAGAGTTTTACCATTGATTGCTCTGCTCACATTTCTTTTTTCGAGACTCGGCGCGTTTGCAGGCGCCATAAACTGCTCCTATAGATGATGTGCCGAGCACCGGATCGCTCGGGTTTGTTATGATCCATTTATCGCATTTAGCCTTTATCCACCAGCTTTTTAGAGCCGGGCAGTCTTCTCCGGTTGACTGGGATGATGAAGACTCTGAACAGAGTTTTTTGGCTTTTGCTATGACTTGAGATTTTGTACCCTGAGAAATTAAACTTAAATTTTTATTTTGATTCATATGTTGCTGTGGAGTAGTGTAGCCTGGCTTTTTAAAAAATCGAGTATAACTATAGTGTCTGCACCCTAAAACCGGGGTAGACCATGAAAAAAGCGCCCAGTACGTGTCCTCTTCAGAAGCAAGTTCGACTTTGGGTATTGCAGCGTGAGTACAGCAATCACCTCCACTGCCACTGCCGCCTCCACCTCCACTACCCCTGCCGCCTCCGCTACCACTGCCGCCTCCGCTACCACTGCCGCCTCCATCTCCTCTACCTCTAGGTCCTTTTCCCCCATCAAGCCAATCTTTTACAAAGTCTTCTACATCTTTGCCGTGCCCATCACCTCTCCTTGGCCGGTCATACGGAGGATAATCAGGCTCAACACACCTGCTGTTTACACAGACCTTATCTCCAGGACAATCATCGTCAAAGCCGGAACCGCACTCTGAACTGCCATAGTCTCCCTGTGGAGAAGAAGTGCCTCCTGTAGAGCCGCTGTCATCACCGCGTTCAGGGCCGTCTCTCTCCCTCTCTTTCTCTTTTTCTTCAAGATCTTTAACCATATCTTTATGAATACAGTTATGGCTTACGCAGAGATAGTTTTCAGGACAGTCATCATTGCTCATGCACGTATTATCTCCTCCTGCTCTAATATCTTTTTTAGGGTCAAAGACACAGTTTCCAATGTCATCCCTTGTATGTCCCCTGCCGCATTTAGGTACGCACCTGCCATTAAACTCTTCAAAATTACCGGTACAAACCTCTTCCTGACAATCTCTTATCCCGTCGCCGTCAGTATCATCCTCAGGTACACCGCACCCGCAGGTGCCGGGTTCTGTTTTATTCGGATCAAGATCGCATTCTTCATCACAGTCGCGAGTTCCGTCTCTGTCAGTATCCTGGTCATCAGGGTTGTCATAAGGGCAGGGATCCAGATTGTTACAAACACCGTCGCTGTCTGAGTCACCGGAAGAGTCAACCCCCCGGCATTGATCCTGACAATCTTTGACGCCGTCGCCATCAGTGTCAACATCAGGCACATTACAACCACAAATGCCAGGTTCTGTTTTATTCGGGTCTGTAGGACAGTTGTCTGCTGGCGCTTCCTCTCCTCCCTCCCCATCTCCTGTTTGCTCTGGTCTTCTAAGGCATCCATAAGCATCACCACCGTATCGGCTTAGTCTGGACATTAAAGCAGTTGCCTGCATATCAGCCATATTTGAGCCAACAAGCTCATACTTGTCATTGCTGTTATATGCGGCAGTGTCACACGCTGCTAAAACAAAAGCAAAACATCTAGGCGGGTCTCCGAATTTTTTATATCTCCACACACAAGTCTCACCTGAGCCTGTAGCCATTTCAACCGGAGGGCGAATCCCGGTACCTCTGCTGGCATCCCGTCCGGGAGGGAGTACCAGTATTGTCAAAGGAATTATTACTGAACTGGAATCCTGACTTACAGTAATCATAACCGCAGTTTCTCCTTCCGGTGCTGTAGCAGTGGTGCTGAAGGTAATAGAAAATGGATAATAACCACTGGTAGGGCCTGCTGTGCTTGGGTACATTAAATAAGGCGGAGCAGACTGATCATCAGGAAACAGAGTAAGCATGCTATCGTCATACGTAGCAGTCACTCTTACGCGTAAATCATTATTATTAAAACCGCTTACAAGAACATGACATATTTTTGGAATAAGGATATCATTGGGTGACAGTTCAAACGACCCCCCGCAGTCAAAAGTTGCACTTAATGGTATTGTCGGAGGCGGTGGAGTTTCATCTTCATCTTCCGGTGTCTCAGACTCATCAGGCGGATTACTATAAATCATTATGGTTTTTGAAGTTTTATTGTAAGCAGGGCTGTTGTCATAAGCATCAATGGTTATCCTGTTCCATCCTGAACTCAGGCTCAACTGCTTGCTCCAGTTTGCAGTGTTATTGCCTGCTGCTGTAGCGCCGTCAGCAAGACTGCTGTCTATATAAACAGATTGTATGCCATTGTCTCCACGATTCAGGTCAGTTGCTGTGCCTGAAAGTGTAATAGTTCGTGTTGTTACACGTGTCCAGGCCAGAGCAGGATTATCATTATGACTTGTAACTGACAAATCAGGGCCCTGGTTGTCACCGGTAATTGGCGGTGTTGTAGCAGGGGGTGTTGGCCCTGTATTGACATTAACTGTTGCAGAAGCCTGATGACTGACTGGTGTCCCGGCAGAGCCGGTTCCGTTTGCTGTAGCAGTATTAGTGGTGTCAGCAGTCAGGATCATTGAGCATTCATAAGTCCATGTCTCGCCCGGGTCGAGCTTGCCGTCATTATTTATGTCACCGCCTGTTACCAGCAAGACAGGACTGCATGTGTCATCGCTGATAGAAACTCTGGAAAGCGGGTCATTGCCCGGATTAGTGACTTTATAGGTGTATTTAACTGTATCACCCGGATTAATGTTTGAAGAACTGGCGGTCTTAGTGACCTGAATTGCCGGCGTCAGGGCATTAACTGTAACCGCAGCAGTATCCTTAGCACTGACTGTTGTTCCTGCAGAGCCGGTTCCGTTTGCTGTGGCAGTATTGGTGGTATCAGCACTAAGGGTCATTGAACATTCATAGGTCCATGTCTCGCCCGGGTCGAGTTTGCCGTCATTATTTGAGTCACCACCTGCTACCAATGAGACAGGACTGCATCTGTCATCACTGACAGTAACCCCGGAAAGCGGATCATTACCCGGATTGGTGATTGTATAGGTGTACTTCACAATATCACCTGAATTAATGTTTGCAGGATTAGCGGTTTTACTTATTTGAATTGCCGGCGCTGGCGGTGGCTTGACAGTAACAGTTGCAGTTGCATGATCACTGACCGGTGTGCCTTCAGTGCCGGTTGCCCTTGCAGTAGCAGTATTTGTGGTGTCAGAGGTAAGGGTCGTTGAGCATTCATAAGTCCATGTCTCGTCCATGTCAAGCTTACCGTCACTATTTGTGTCACCACCTGTTATTAATGAGACAGGACTGCATCTGTCATCACTGACAGTAACCCCGGAAAGCGAATCATTGCCCGGGTTAGTGATTTTATAGATATACTTCACAGTATCACCTGAATCAATGTTTGAAGGAGTAGCGGTTTTAGTGATTTGAATTGCAGGCGCGGGGTTAACAGTAACTGTTGCAGTGGCTTTATCACTGACATTTGCTCCTGTTGAACCAGTTCCGCTCGCTGTGGCAGTATTAGCGATGCTTGCGGTATGAGTCATTGAGCATTCGTAAGTCCATGTCTCATCAGTGTCGAGCTTATTGTCACCATTTGAATCACCGCCTGCTATTAATGATACGGGGCTGCAGATGTCATCACTAACAGTAACCCCTGAGAGCGGATCATCTCCCGGGTTGGTTACTTCAAAAGTATATTTGACAGTATCACCAGAATTAATGTTTGCAGGACTGGCGGTTTTAAAAATCTGAATTGCTGATCCTGAAGTGTCTCGAACATAAAAAGTTACCTTTGCAGTGCTTGATCTTCTGGGTATACTGCTGTCTGTCAGAATAAACAACAGGGTTTTAGTGCCAACAGTGTTAAAAGTAAAGGGCAGTTTTAGTTTATCGGAAGTTGTGAGCGTCTTAACCTCCTGAGTCGTGGAGTCAGCGATAATCTCAAGCGTTAACGGCATCGGGCCTGTACTGATACCGAGTGCAACTTCCTCAGTTTCCCCGATATTGACATATCTTTCAGTGTCTCCCATGACAACAACAAAAAATTTCAGCCCCTGGAGCAGATCTCTTCGTGCCTTGCCTTCTTCATCAGTATGCGTTCTCAGGTATTCAAATTCCTCAAGCAGTTTTTTGTGGGTCGCTAACAATTGATCCTGTTCACGGTCAAAGGCCTCAAGCGCACCATCCTTGCCCTTAAGAATTTCATTCTCGAGTCTTTTTATTTCTGCAACATAGTCAACCCTTAATCGTCTTCTCACATATTCGTTATCTGCCAGGAGGGCTTTGACTCCGGGTGTTTGTTTCCATTGCCAGCGGGCCTCTGGTTCAACCAGGTTTTCCTTTTTATTCAGTTTTCGCCACTGGCTGAAGCGTTCCTCTTCTTCTTTATCCAGGGCTTCAAGGTCTTTATGGTACTTTGTTTTTACTTTAGAAGATAATTCTCCGAATTTTTTCCTGCGGCCGAAAACACTGGTAACTGTTCCTTCCAGATACCCTTCTTTCCGTTTGCCAAGAGCCCGTAATCTTGCCTTGTTTTTCTCTAATTCTTCCTCAATAATTTGCATCCTCCATGTGTTGTAGCTGTCTTCTCTGTAACGCCAGGATTCATCATCTGTATCTTTTGCAGATGACAGGCCTGCCATCGCAAAGAAACTTATAAATATTAGTAATAATAAGAACAGTGGCCGGTTATTTTGTTTAGATATGTTTTTCATTAACACCTCTGTTATTTTTCAAGAAACATTCTTCTAAATCCTATTCCAAGCCCTATCTCCATGTCGACCTCATAACTGCCGTCAGACATTTTTCTTTCTTCAGAAATCCATGCACCCTTTATAAAGGCATCAACTTTTGATTTTATAAAATCGCTCTTTAAAGTAAAATCCTCTATAGAAGAGCCGGATAGTATTGTAACACCTTGTGCCTGCTCAAGCAGGTTTCTAAGTGCCTCTGTCTTTGCAGCCCTTAGCGCCATCAGCCTTGCCTGCGCAGGGTTTCTTGCAGACGGCGGGGGTATGCCGCTTCCTTTTGCCCTTAGAATTACAGGGCCCCACCTCTCTTTTTCATCCAGGGTGTTTTCATACATGACTTTTACTGTTTCAGGCGGGGTAAATACCGGGGTGGCAGGAGGTTTCCCCTGTGCTACAAATGTCATTCTTCCTGCAGGAACGAGTTTTTTGTCACGGACTGTTTGATTTGAATTTCTGACTTCAACCCTGCCCTCTGTAACAGCTATACCGGTTTTGTTCTTTTCCGTCCATAAGAGGTAAGATGTCCCTCTGGCCGCTGTCATTGCTGTTGGGGTATGAATCTCAAGCCCTTTTTTACCCACAATTACGTTTATTGTGCCGTTTATCAGGTTAAAAGCGGAAGATCGGGTGTTCCGGTTTGATTGATTGAAATGGTCTGAAACAGTGAAACTCGAATTTTCCCCTATCATGACTAATGAGTCGTCAATAAATAATATCTTGACCCTGGATTTTTCGTGTGTTTTAACTGTGTCAGTTTTAAATACAGGTTTATTTTTCCTTGCGTTAAGATCTTTCTTGTTTCTAACAATATTTGCAGAGCCTTTTATATCTTTTATGTTTCCGGCCTTTTCTTTTACCCCGGCGGAAGAGGGCGCGGCTGTTGCCAGTGCAATCACAAAGATGAAAAAGGATAAACTATAAAAGGTTTTTTTAGTTAATATGTCCATTCCCTTTATTGTGCAGCAATTATGATTGTGACCACAAAAAAACAAAATACCTGATTTGTCATTGATGCCTATGTTCGAATCTGCTTGATTCTACTTAACTTCAAGTTTTTCGCTGGGAGTGAAAACAACACTCAGGCTTGCGCCCTTAGAGCCTGCAGGCGGAACCCAGGTGGCCCTGGAAAGCTCCTGGCCGTTACGGCCCGCAACGAAAACAACTTTATGGGCGTTGAGTGTTGAATGGAGGTTTCGTGTGCCTCCGGGACCGACCCGGTTACCCGGGCCCATCTTTTCGCCGAAACCGTGTATAAAAATATGTACAGGAGAAGTTGACTGGTTTTTAAAAACAAGATTAAGCCCGAGCTTGGGAGCTTGTCCCTTGGGCTTGTCTCCTTCCCCGTTGATTTGTCCGCTGCCGTTTCCTTCAGTGCTATGTCCGCGATCTTTATGTCTATCTATGTCCGTATGCCTGTCTCTATCCCTTTTATCACTATACCCTAAATGATCACTATACCCTGAATGATCACTATACCCTGAATAATCACCCGCAAAGTCTTCTACATCCTCACCATAATCATCATCATAACCCCGCCTGTGATCATCATAACCCCGCCGACGATCATCATAACCCCGCCGACGATCATAATCATCATCATCCTGTTCACTATCCGGTGATTGTCCATAGTCATCCTGAGAAGCAGAATCTCCACCGCCGGCAGAGCCGCTTTTTTCTCTTGAGTCAAGCTTTTCCTTATCTTTTCCCCCGCGGGCTTTAACACGACTGGCAAGTTTATCATAATCCTCATCAGGCATACATGAATAGTTTATACATGAATAATTTTCAGGACATTCAGAAGATGTGGTGCAGGCCTTTTTCCGGGCTTTTTTAAGGTCTTTTTTAGGGTCAAAAACACAGTTGCCGTCTGCATCAGGGCTCTCGCTTCTGCCGCACTTATTTTTCTGCTTTGTTGAAATTTTTTTGTCAATAGAACCCCGTTTTTCTGTTTCCTTCCTTCCTTTGCCTTTGTTGAAAATATTATCAACAGTATCCATCTCGATATCCCCGACATTTATACTGCCCTGTTTGGTACTTTCCTTTGTAATGGTAACGAGATATTTTTTGATGGGCCAAAGATCTTTGTCTACCGTAAAAAATTCTCCTTTTTTGCCGGTGTCAGCCGTATATATCTTTACCGCCAGGACCTCGTACACTCCCGAGCTAAGCATGTTGTCAGCTTTGATCGAGAATTTGCCGTTTGACCCGGTTTTCCAGTTTGGCCTGTAGTGGGAACCGCCTTTACGTGTAACAAGGGAGATACGGACGTTTGCAACAGGTTTTTTTGAATTTCTTAGAACAGCCCTTCCTTTTATTGAAGCACGTGCGATGTCAGGTTTTGGTGTGTCATCCGGTTTTGCTGATTTTTTCTTTCCTGTGTATTCTTCATACCCCTCCTCTCCAATTACAACAAGCCATAAGCCAACTAAACTGCAAGTACCTCTTGTGCCGTCTGGACGCATACAATCAACACAGTCTTTCCTGGCATATACACTGCCGATCCCTCCCCCTGTTGCTTTCACATTCACTCCGTCGCCGACCTTTTTCTGGATGCTTAGCTTGCTGCCGGGTGTGGCCGTGTAGGTTGGGGTAAAACAGTTTGTGAAACTTTGCAGGTGTTTTTTTAAATTCCCTCTTCTATTCCAAATTTTATTCAAAGGCATGAGGAACATACGAGTTTCATTAAGGCTCATTTCAATAGTACCAAAAGAGTTTTCCTTCAGACTAGTGGGTATCCCGCTCCGGAATCCCTTTCTCGGCGGTCCGAGAGATGAAGCTAAAGGAGCTTCAGGCACGAGCGCAGGACGCTTCCATGATGAGGGAGGCCCGCTTGACATATTGGAACCGCTGTCTGCAGAAGTTCCTGATGATTTTAATGGTTTGTAAACTTTCCCAAGAGGAGTAAAAACATATTTGTTATAATACGAGCCGGTGCTGTCGAAATATACGTCTCCGTTCTTCATGGCAATAGTCATCTGACCGCTTCGCTTTTCTTCCTTGCCGCACCACTTTACCTTTCCGAACCAGTCGCCGCTTATAGCCGAACCTTTGCCTTCCCAAGAGCCTTTTACCTTCCCGCTAAAGCTGAATTCTGCGCCCGGCAGGCGTGCATTGGACTGGCACACTTTGTTTAATTTCAGATTACCGGTGACGTTGGTGCCGCTGAAAGCGAGCGTAAGATATGCTTTTCTGACAGAATCAGACTTAAGATACCCAGTGTACTGAAATGTTTCCTGTGCCGATGCGGTATTCGAGAAAAGAACCAGGAAGGAGAAAATGCAAATGAACAAAAAGTGAGATGTATCAGTGGACGAGATCAGTCTTTTTAGCGGGAATGAAGTCGATCCTGCGGATTTTGCTATGTTTTGTTTGCAAGAAATATTACTAATAATCCGCTCCATTCTAACGCGGTATGTTCACAGGGCATTTATCCGTAAAATCAACAAACTCTATGAACCATGCAGTATCGCGCATAATTATTATTCAAGAATTACCTTTACATCTACCCTGTTTGGCGTTACATTTGTCGGATCGAGATTAAATCCGGGAAATTCCCTGTTCGCGAGATTATCAGCTATATTGCTTGATTTGCCTCCATAATCCAGGGTCAGTTCGGCGATTCCAGCGGTAAAGCCCTTCTGGTGCACCGCTTTTACGCCCTGTGTTTCCTTTTCAAGGAACCTTTTAATTACAGTCAGGTGCCTGTACGAAGTAAGCCCGCTTATAATAAGAGTGATCTCCTGGGAACGGCCATAGACCTCCCCGCGCCACTGACTGATTATGTCCTGAATTAAATTATCAGCAAGCTTTGCCCCGGCTTCCTTGATAGCGAGCGCCCCTCCCTGCATCTCATCAATATGCACCTGTGTGGCGGTCTCGCTCCTTGATGAGATGACCTTGCCGTTGTCTGTCCTGTACACCCTGGCCTGAAGTGTTGCATGTATTGACTGCATATTGGTGCCCCTGATATTTTTAACGGCATTTTTTGAAAATGCCTTGCCTGCAATAATTATCTGTGCTCCGTGCTTGAGGCCGGCTGCCTCGGCAGCTCCTGCATCGCCGTCAAAAATTTTAAGGGATCCATCCCTGTCTATGTTTTTTCTTACCTGCTCAGGGTCAACAACATTGAATCCGGCGTTTAAGAACTTCTCTATTATTATTGATTCAGCCTCTCCAACGTTTTCCCAGTCATTCCTGCCGAAAAGACCCATCACCTGCTCATCTATAATCACCATGACTTTTGGCTTTTCCTTAAGCACATGGAGCAGGCCGAGCGCTCGGATGTCATTCATTAAGTTTGCTCTTCCAATCTCCGCCTGTATCCTGACCCTGTACAGGTTTCCGTCTGCCTTCTCTGATAAAATCTTGTGTTTTTCAACATAGCCCGCTGTCTGAGCGATAATCTTGTCGTGTATTACCTTGAAGTTCTCACTCAAGGTGTCAGAAGAGACTACCGCACCTACAGCCTGCTCAACAGCTTTTCTTAGGGCGTCATCAATCGCTTTATCGCGGGCAACAGCAGTATTGCCCCCGTAAACAGCAGCCACACCCTCTGCAACGATTATCTCGCCTGCGTAGGCAGGCAGGGTAACAGAAAGCAGGGCTGTTAATACAATGACTGCTGTAAGTATGACTTTAAAGTTATATCTCAAGGGAAGATTCTCCTGAACTCATATCCAAGAGTTATCTCCATCTCAATCTCAACACCTCCGTCATCAAGATACCTTGTGTCAATGACTTCAGCGCCTCTGATGTATGCATTAACCCTGGCGCGTATAGTGTCGTTTTCAGTAATAAAATCTCTAACTGTGGTGCTTGATCTTATTGTTACACCATAAGCCTGCTCAAGCAGATTTCTCATGGCATCTACCTTGGCCGCCCTTTCGGTCATCAGCCTTGCCTGAGCCTGGTTAACTGCTCTGACAGGCGGAGCGCCTCCACCTTTAGCGATCAGTTTTACTGGCACCCACTTTGCTCTTGGCGGCTGTGGCGCCTTCTGAGCAGGTACTACTACACAACCTGCTAATACCATTGCTAAGACTAAAAAAACTGATAATACAAAAACTGTTTCCTTTCTGTACATATTGCACCTCCTTATCTGAATATATTTCTTAAGGGAACGATTTCAACTTCGATCTCTACTTCATAACTGCCGTCTGGCAGTTTTTTTTCAGATATGACTGTTGCGCCCCGGATAAAATCGTTTACCCTTGCCCGCGTATCATCGCTCTGTGTAACAAAGTCCTGGACAACTGAATCACTAGTTATTCTGACCCCCATGATCTGCTCTGTGAGATTACGCATAGCATCAATTTTTGCCGCTCTTTTACCCATAAGTGCTTTTTCCACAGGACTCATTGCAGGGTCGTCTGGTTCTACGCCATAACCTTTTGCCCTTAGATAGTCAGCATCAGGAGCAGAGGAAGTAGTTGTAGCCGGCACACCTCCGGAGGGAACCCCATATCCGGTCGCACTGAATGTCTCATAATTATAATTGAGCCTTCTGCCCAGAATATCCTGTACGCGTCCGAGGGTTATCTCTATGGTCACCTCGGCAGTGCCGTCAGGCCTCTCAATGTAATCTACCTCCTCAGCGCCACGCATAAGCGCATCGAGTCTGGCCCTTACAGTATCGGACTGGGTTACAAAGTCTCTTACAGTAGTGCTTGAAGTTATCTGGACCCCGTATACAATTTCTGCCAGGTTCCTTAAAGCGTCGACCTTTGCCGCCCTTCTGGCTAAAAGTCTTTCCTGGGCAGTAATCTGGGCGTCTGCATCTGGGACTGACATAAACGGGGCAGTTAAACAGAAAAACAGAAAAAGAGCTAAATATTTATAATTAATCAAAACATTTTTTTTCATTTAACCTCCATAAAATGTTATTTTTCTATTTTTACCAGCCTTTTTATGATTTTAAACCACTCATCCAGAGAGACTTTTAAAGGGCCCAGCCATGTTTCTTTAGGTTTCTTTGAGATAGAGCCGGATGACACATTGACATCTTTAGCAGAGACCCTGGCAAGGATCCTTATGCCGCCGTCTTCCAGGTATTCTTCTTCAATTATAGTGAGGCCTCTTACAAATCCTGCCAGGCCGGTAAAAAGAGTATTGTCATTATAGTTGCTGACCCCGGCTCTGGCCAGCGCATTTCTGTAAGCATCAACAACAGCAGCCCTTTTTGCCATAAGGTGTGCCTGCGCCACACTGCTGGCCCTGATAGGCGGATAACCTATCCCTTCAATGGTAAAGGTTTCATCCCTGTTGTCGGTCTTGCCGCTCACTGCACCGGCTGAAAGCATAAATGCAAGAGCGGCAAAAAAAACCGTTAAAGTAAGAACCGTTTTTTTAGTCACAGAAGTTATATTTTAATATGCAGGCCCAACTTCTCCGGGCGGCAGCGGCCTCGGTGGAGGTGGAGGTGGAGGCATACCTTTGGGTGCGATAATGATAGCAGCTGGCGGCGGCTCCTGAGTGTATATATAACAGCCGCCTAAAGATAATAACAGTAAAACAGATAAGAGAAAAGCAGTGATATTTTTCATCTCTTTTGTCTCCTTTTCTGAATGTATTTAGGAAAGATATGGTAATAAAAATGCTAACAAAGTTATTGGTAATTGTCAATATATTATAACTGTTCCAGTGAATTAGAGTTTTTATATGAAACCGGCCGGCAGTTAACCGCTCCGGCTATTTACAATCTTTATATGGATTCATTACACTATCTTTTAATAAAAGCCCTTTAGTTAAGTTCAATGTTATTCCTGTTCTGTTAGAAGCCTGATCATGAAAAAAACATTAATTATTTTTGTTAAAACTCCTGTAAAAGGCAGGGTAAAGACGAGGATGCAGCCTGATCTTACGCCCGGCAGGATCCTTGGACTGTACAAGTCCTTTATAAAGGAAACAATAAATAAATGTACCCGGCTTAATGGTGTTGAGAAGGTTCTGGGATGTTATCCAACCTGTGACAACCTTTTTTTGAGAAAGATTACTGAGACTTACAAAATGAAATGTTTTAATCAGAATGGCAGCGACCTTGGAGAAAAAATGGTTAACGCATTTAAAGACTATTTTAAAAAAGGATATTCGGAAGTTGTAATAATCGGCAGTGACAGTCCAACATTGCCTTTAGACTATATAAAAAAGGCATTTTCAGAGCTAAGGAAGAATGATTTTGTTCTTGGCCCGTGTTGTGATGGAGGGTTGTATCTGGTAGGAGCGAAAAAAAAGATAAAGCCCGGTATATTTCGGGATATTCCATGGGATACTACAAGAGTGCAAAACAGGACATTCGGTATGATGCTTGAAAAATTGAATTCTTCAGGCATACGTTTTTCACTGCTTCCTTTCTGGTACGACATAGATACGGATGAAGACTTGAAGTTTTTCAGAAATCACATCAAATATCTTAAAAAGACCAAACGCTGATATAGAAAAGCCGGATAAGATTATTTTATATAGACTTATTGTGTATTTAAATACAGATTGACACCGTGAACGGAAAACCATTATTCTATAAATCAAAAACCATTCAATTTTCATAAAACCGACAACAATATAATCCTTGAGACATCAGGATTATAAGAGACCTGTTTAGCCTATGCTTCTTTATTTATTTTTAACTATATACTTTTTTGTGCTTATCACTGTTTTTATTTATGCCTCGCACAGGTATTTTATGGTTTACCTGTATTACAAGCACCGGAAAAACAGACCCGTGCCATGCGGGAAACTGGAGACCCTGCCCAGAATAACGATACAGCTCCCTTTATATAATGAGATGTACGTGGTTAAAAGGCTGATTTCAGCCGCATGTAACATTGACTATCCAGTGGAGCTGTTGGATGTTCAGGTCCTTGATGATTCTACAGACGAGTCAGCTAATGTGGCAAAGGAGTGTGTTGCTGATTTTAAGAAACAGGGTTGTGATATACATTATATACACCGCAAAAACAGGGCTGGTTTTAAGGCAGGGGCTCTGGCTGAAGGGCTCAAAACGGCTAAAGGGGAGTATATAGTTGTTTTTGACGCTGACTTTACTCCCCAGAAAGATATTCTTATGAAAACAATCGATTTTTTCTCGGACCCGTCAGTAGGCATGGTTCAGACAAGGTGGAGCTACCTGAACAGAGAATATTCTATATTGACCAGGATACAGGCTATCCTGCTGGATGGTCATTTTGTAATAGAGCATGCGGCGAGAAACTGGTCTGGAAGATTTTTTAATTTTAACGGTACAGCCGGTATCTGGAGAAAAGATGCCATAGAGAGTTCTGGCGGCTGGCAGAACGATACTCTGACAGAGGACCTCGATCTAAGCTACAGGGCTCAGATGGAAGGCTGGAAGTTTGTATTTTTAAAAGATGAAACAGCTCCTTCCGAGATACCTGTGGATATTAACGGGTTTAAAACCCAGCAGAACAGATGGGCAAAGGGCTCAATTCAGACCGCAAAAAAATTACTTCCTCGAATCATGAAAAGCAAACTGCCCTTAAAGGTAAAAATCGAGGCATTTTTCCATCTTACCAATAATGTTTCTTATCTTCTGATGTTAATGCTCTCGGTCCTGATGTATCCGTCAATGGTTGCCAGAATTAATATAGGATGGTTTCAGATGATCGTTACTGACGTACCTTTTCTCCTGGTAGCTACTGTGGGTATATCCTTTTTCTATGCATGCTCCCAGAAGGAAGTCTATAAGAACTGGAAATCGAGATTAATATATCTGCCGTTGCTGATGTCTTTGGGCATAGGGTTATCGGTCAATAATTCAAAGGCGGTATTAGAAGCGCTTTTCAATCATAAAACATCATTTAAACGTACACCTAAGTTTATGATAGAAATGAAAAAGGACAGATGGGCAGATAAGAAATACAAAGGGGAAAGAAATCTTTTGCCGATCATAGAGCTATTCCTCGGAATTTACTTTACATTTAATATATATTTTGCTTATATAAATAAGATTTACGTATCAATACCTTTTTTAATGATATTTCAGTTGGGTTTTCTTTATGTCGCTTTCCTGTCTATTTTTCAGACAACATGGGCGCGTATAATTTCAAATAAATTCGTCCGTTATTTCAGCTCAAAAGATGAAGAAGATATAGTTACTGTACGCTAAAAAAATTGACATTGTTTGGGTTTTTATAATAAGATAAACAGTCCTAAATTCTAATAAATTCTATTAAAAGGGGGAATATTAATGAATAAGAAAGCATTATTAGTGCTTACCATTCTTTTAGTCGCTGGTCTTTTTATAACTAAACCGGTTTTTGCGGGTTGGACTCAGGCAAAGGGGCATGCATATAATCAGCTGACATACCAGTATTATTTCTCTGACCATAAATATTCTACGATAGAAACAAATGATTTCGGAGAGATTACCGGTGTAGGGAAAAATCACAGGACAACTCAGGCCGAGTTTGAATCTTACAGCCTTACTTACTATGGAGAATATGGGATCATTGATACACTTACCGTCTTTACAGCGATTCCATATAAATGGTCTGAATCTAATGATACCATCAAGTATTCAGGGGACAACGGGCCTGCCGGAGTTGGCGATATAGATTTTGGCTTAAGGTATAAGCTTTCAGACAATCTCTTTGGTACCAATACGTTAATGTCTTTACAGGGTACTGTTAAAATTCCAGAGGCGTATAGTTACGGGCATCCACTGGAAGACCTTAGCCTGGGGGACGGTCAGTATGATGGAACACTGGCCCTTGTATTCGGCAGGGGTTTTGGTAAGGGGTACGGAATACTGCAGTTAAGTTATAAATACAGATTTGAAAATAATGAGTATGAACCGATTACTTTTAAACCATCTGACCAGATAAAGGTTTTCATAGGCGGCGGTTACTCTATCGGCCCCAAGCTGTCATTAAGGGGGAGCATAGACTGGGCAAAATCGATCGGTAATGCGGATGTTTCAAGGGAACTGGTAAGACTTAATGCCAGCAAGTACGGCGGGATTCTCGACCACCAGGATCACATGGTTATAAGAGATACTCTCGGCCTTGAACAGAATACCTTTAACCTGGGAGTCGCTTTGGCTTATAGCTTTACCCCGCAGATACAGAGTGTAGTTTCTTTTAATAGAGATATCGGTATTTTTGATTTACACAAGGATGCAGGACAGGGTAATACATACGCTTTGGCCATGGTCTATACGTTCTAAAATTTCTGCTTGAAAGTTTTTAGAGACTTTTATCTCAAGACAGTAGTATAAAGTACTGGGCAGACAGGAAAATATTTTTTAGTCCTTTTTCGGAAATGTGAAGATTAAAAAAAAATATTTTTATTGCTGCTGTTAGGGTTCCTGCTAGCAGTTTCACTCCTCTATATCTTCAATAACAGGCACACCCTGGGTGCGGTTTTTTTTCGGGCTGTAGGGCTTGATGAAATGGCTGCTGATGCATTTAGAAAAGCTGTCGCAGCAAACCCGAAAGATGCATATGCCTATTATCAGCTTGGGCTTATGTATAAGGATAAAAGCGACTTTAGCAGGGCCGAAGAAGCATACCTTGAATTATTAAAAATATTTCCCGAACATCCTTATGCCAGTTATGATTTAGGATATGTCTATAGAGAAAAGGGGCTGTACGGCAAGGCAGTGCTTCAGTACCAAAAGGCTCTGCAGATCACTCCTGACAATGCTTATGCCCGTTACGATATCGGGTTTATTTACAGAAAATCCGGAGATTATAAAAGAGCGTTTGAGGAGTATGAAAAAGCGCTTAAAATAGACCCTGACCACCCTTATGCCCATTATGATATGGGCCTGATTTATGAGAAATGGGGGATGAAGGAAAAGGCAGAGGAGAAATTCAGGACCTACCGCAAAATAACAGACCCTAATTTTATTGAGAATATCTTTAACAGGTTATCCGGTAAGAAAAGGAACTGAGCACGGATTGATCGCGATGCATAAAGCTGTCCGTATAATATACTTATTTTTTCAGCTTCGTTGGAACTGTATTAGCATTTAATTCCGGGGTATCATGGATAACGTTTTTATTAAAGTTTTGCAATATATATCTGTAAATTTCCTGCTCTTTTTTTCCTGGTATGTCCTGCTTTATAAAAGAAGGGGTGTCCTGCTGTATGCAGACCGGTTAATAGGCACTCTCCTCCTTGGATTGGCACAGATAATATCTACTCAGTTGGTACTCGGACTGCTTTTTAAAAATCTGTTCGCAGCCCCTCTTTTTTTATTTAATATCTCCTTATCTTTTTTAGTGTTGTTATCAGCATTAATTCCCGGAAAGACCGGAAACCCTGCCGGCAAAGCTTTTTTCATGGATATTTTGTGTGAGATCAAGGATGAAATCGTATACTTTCTGGGAATTATTAAAAAAGATATTATATTGCTGTGTATATTCAGCCTGTTTTTAATATCTGTCGGCTGGCTGATTTTTTTGGGATATCTTTTTCCGTCCTATACATGGGATGCATTATGGTATCACCTTCCAATAGTAGGCTATACTATACAGAGCGGTGCGATTCAGGAAAATCCCTCCCCATTTCTTATTGATCTTTTTATTAATATTTTCCCTAAAAACATTGAACTTTTTTTTATCTGGAACACAATTTTTTTAAGGAGTGATATTATAACCGACCTGAGTCAGCTGTTCTTTACAATAACGGGTGTCCTCGCAGTATACAGTATTAGTGTTAAATTGGGACTCAAAGCGGAGAAGGCGCTTTATTCCTCTTTTTTATTCTTTTTTGCACCTGTGATAATCCTGCAATCCATAACAAATTATGTGGATATAGCAGTTTCTGTGCTCTTTATTGTTGCTGTAAATTTTATAATGTATGCCGGCCCGGATGAGTTCTCCGGCAGTCAGGCAGGATTAGTGCGTCGAAGAGGCATTAGAATCCCTGTTTTGCTTGCCGGTTTTTCCGCGGGGATTTTGATGGGCTCAAAAGGCTCCGGACCTTTATTTGTCCTGGTACTGTCAGGTATGTTTTTAGCCATGGAGTGCATAAAACATTTTAACTTTTTTAATCTTATGCCTTCTGTACACAAAGAGTTTTCTGTAAAGGAAAGCCTCATCCGGTATTTTTTCTGCTTTATAAGTCCTGTTATTTTAATGGGGGGTTACTGGTACATTAAGAACTGGGTGGTTTATGGCAACCCTGTTTATCCCATTGAAATTTCCTTTTTTGACATTACCATCTTTAAAGGTCTTTATAAAGGCATAATAGATCCTGTTCCCCTGGTATTGCAGGAGATGTATCCATTGCAAAGGCTTTTTCATGTATGGCTGGAGAAAGTAGAATATTACCTTTATGATTCAAGGCTGAGTGGATTCGGCCCTGTATGGTTTATTCTGCTGTTGCCGAGCATTGCAGCAGCCATTGCTTTTTCCATTAAAACAAAAAAATATAATTTTTTGTATATAAGCGCCATCTTTATTGTTACATTTATTTTATATCCAAGGAACTGGTATACAAGATATGTCATCTTTATGATAGCGTTTGGCAGTGTGTCTTTCGGGCTGACACTCGATTATTTTAAACAGAGGCAGAGCGGACTTAAGATAATCGCATTATTACTTGTAATGTATACATTTTTTACCGTGCATTCGCCATGTATTATGCCCGATAAAATCAAGGAATTTATCAGCCTGCCTGCTGAAGAACGTATAATAGGAAGGCATGCCCCTTTTAACATAGATCTGCAGGCGCGTCAGGAATATGGAATGTGGATATGGCTAAGCAAAAATATGGCAGATGGCGAGACACTGGCATATACTTTTGAACCGCTCTTCATGTCCCCATTATGGAACAGCAGTTTTTCAAACAGGGTTTTATATATTAAATCAGAGAACTACAATGAGTGGATGAAAAATCTCCGGGATAATAATGTGACTCATGTTTTGATAAAACAAAATTCCATGGAAGATAAATGGATTAAGAAGGTTCAGCGACTTATTTATGATAGTCCTTCGTGGTTAGGCGTTTCCGAGAACATCTCCGGGCGTTTTAAAGTCGTATATTCCGATGAGAACTATAAAATTTTGTCTGTACAACCCAATTCAGGAGAAATTTAGTATTAGATGAAAAAAGATCGCGGCAAAGATATCATTTTTCTTTTATTTGTACTGGCGGTATTAATACTGTCAATATTGTATTTCAGTGTGCCCGAGAGGATATTGTTCATAGAAAATCAAATGGAATGGTGGAAAGAGTTTTGGAACATCTTAATAAAATAAGCGGGTAGATTTACTGAAAAAGGTTATACTTGATTCAGACTCCCGCATTGATTTGAAAAAGTGAAACAAATACTGAATTTATTATTTTATTAGTGCATGTTATCAAATAAGACAGGATACCACAGAGTACTTCACCCAAAGCATTTAAGAATTATTGTATGTTCGGATTTAAGAAGTTGAGATCGTATTTGAACTCTTATAAGTGATGTAGTTGACTGAGTAAAGAAAAATGAAAATTCTAATAATAAAACCGAGTTCATTAGGTGATATTATCCATTCCCTGCCTTTTTTGAAGGCAATAAAAGATACTTTCAGGGAAGCTGAAGTAGAATGGGTAATAAGTAAAAACCTGGAAGGCATCCTTCAGGGTCATCCGCTTATAAGCAAGCTTATTGTTTTTGACAAGGATTCATGGAAAAACCCTGAAAACATCTCAAAAACCATCAAAGAGACGATTCAATTTATAAAAACGCTGAGATCAGAGTATTATGATATGGTTATAGATTTACAGGGACTCTTAAGGAGCGGACTGATAACATCTCTTGTCCGATCACCCGTAAAAGCAGGATTTAAACATGCCAGGGAAGGGGGATGGCTGTTCTATAATAAAAAGGTATCTGTTAACGGGGCACTCCATGCAGTAGATAAATCCCTTGAGGTTGCAAAAGCATTAGGTGCAAAAACAGAAAAGGCAGAATTTCCTCTTTATGTAGATGAGCTGGCGAAAAAAAAAGTTAAAAGACTGATCCCTGACTTACATGAATATATCGTAATAGTCCCATCAGCCAGGTGGGAAACTAAAAAATGGCCTTCTGAGCGCTTCGGCGCTCTTATTCCTGAACTTTCTGTTCCATCTGTTATTACAGGAAGTACAGCTGATCGGCAGACCGTGCAGCAGGTAACGGCTTCATCAGGCGGCAGAGGTATTGATCTTTGCGGCAAGACAGACCTTAAAGAGCTTACAGTATTAATAGCAGGGGCAAAGGTGTTAATAAGCAATGACTCCGGCCCGCTCCATATCGGGACAGCCCTTGGTGTTCCTGTCGTAGCGCTTTTTGGCCCTACTGACCCCATGAGGACAGGTCCGTATGGATGGTCGGGTAATAGTGTTAAGGCAGGGGACAGAAAGATAAAAGTAATCAGAAGTCCTGTCTCCTGCAGTCCGTGTTTTAAGAAAAAGTGCAGTGAGCCTTTATGTATGAGCGGAATAAGCGTGGAAACTGTTCTTAAAGAAGTAGAGGAATATCTTTGAGAAAATCAAAAATCACAGTTCGACAAGCCCGCCTACCGGACAGGCAGGCTCACTGTCCAGAGCAAAGTCGAGGGAAAAATCAAAATGCAAAATTAAGGAATATTTTGTTTTTAATTATAGGTTTTTTTATGCTCTTTCCGCCGCATACACAGGCAAAACCGAAAATTCCTGAAAAATTCGTTTATAACCTTTATTGGTCAGGGATCAGGGCGGGCAAGGCTACAATGGTTTTTAAAGATACGCCTGATGGTGTTGTCATCAAATCTCATGCAACTTCAGCTCCGATCATTTCCATATTTTACAGGGTGGATGATGTTGCCCAGAGCACACTCTATTCAAGCGGATATCCGAATAACTATAAGCTTAAGGTGCGTGAAGGACGTCACCGGAAGAATAAAGCTGTTTTTTTCGGGACAATGCCGGCAAAAGGGCCGCAAAAAGTTATTTACAATGACAGGCTCAAAAAAAAGACAAAAGAATTTTACCTGGAGAAACAGGCTTTTGATCCCTTATCAGCATTTTATGAAATAAGAAAAAGGCCTCTGAAAGTCGGGAGTTCTGAATATCTCGATATTTTTGACAGCAAAAAACTCTGGAATGTTGAAGTTCAGGTATTAAGAAAAGAGAGTATAAAAATGCCTTCAGGCGAATTTAACACTATCGTTATAAAACCGCTTCTTAAGTCAGAGGGTATTTTCAAGAAGAAGGGTGAAATTTATATATGGCTCACGGATGATGAAAAAAAGATCCCGGTTAAGGTGCAAAGCAAAGTAAAAATCGGCAGCATTACAGCTAAACTTGTGAAAGGAGCATATTAACCGAGTGACGGGTAACGAGTGACCAGTGACGAGTGAAAGGCAAAATATTAAGAAACTAACCATAAATCTGCGATTAAAAATTAGAGTAAGACGATGATCTCAGTAGCCGTAATTACATATAACGAAGAAGACAATATCAGGGGCGCACTTGAAAGTGTTAAGTGGGCAGATGAGATAGTCGTTGTGGATTCATTCAGCACAGACAAGACACGCGAGATATGCAGAGAATATACTGATAAGGTTTATTCATTTAAGTGGCGGGGGTTTTCAGATCAGAAAGACAGGGCGGTTTCTTTGACAACACATCAATGGGTTTTTGTTCTTGATGCTGACGAACGTGTTACAGGCGGGCTTAAGCATGAGATAATCTCTATCCTTGAAAGCACTTCTTATAAGGATGGCTATTATGTTCCGAGAAAAAATTATTTCGGGAAAAAATGGATTAAGCACGGAGGATGGTGGCCGGACTATACATTAAGACTCTTCAGACGGGATATGGGTGCGTTTGTAAAACGGGCAGTGCATGAAGCTATAAATGTTAACGGTGATACAGGATATTTGAAAAACCATGTTGAACACTATACATATAAAGACATTGGCGACTACTTTAACAGGATGCAGACCTATTCAGCTCTTGGAGCAAAAGAACTCTTTAATAATGGACGAAAGGCTACTATCCTTGATATTGTGTTCAGACCAGTTGCAACTTTCTGCAGGATGTTAATACTACAGGCAGGCATACTTGACGGTTTTTATGGCATAATACTTGCCTATCTGTATTCTGCTTATACATATAAGAAATATTCAAAGTTAAGGAAGATGTATGAAAATGCTAAATACTAAATTCGAAATCCGAAATCCGAAGTACGAAGCAATATCGAATAACCAAAATATAAATGCTCTAAACAACGACGGGTTTAAAGTTAAAAGTCTAGAATTTTAAACATTTGAATTTTGATATTGTTTCGAATTTCGATATTAGATATTCGGATTTATTAAGTTTATTTCTTATCAAAACAATGGACAAGTAAATTTTGATTTTTAGTGCCAATTCAGGAGGTCAATAAATGCACATTTGTGTAATAGGGACAGGTTATGTAGGGCTTATAACCGGAGCATGTTTTGCTGAGTTCGGGTTGAGTGTAACCTGTGTGGATAATGACAGAAAAAAGATAGGCTCAATGAAAAAGGGGATTATCCCTTTTTACGAGCCCGGACTTGAGGAACTGCTTCAGAGAAATATTAAGGCAGAACGTATCCACTTTACAACGGACATAGCCAGAGCTGTTGACTCTTCTCTTGTAATATTTATCGCGGTCGGTACTCCTCCCAGGGGAGACGGTTCTGCTGATATGAGCCATATTGAGGCTGTTGCAAAGGAAGTAGCGGCGCATATTAAGACTTATAAGGTAATCGTAACAAAGAGTACTGTTCCAGTGGGCACCGGGGAAAAACTTAGAGAAATCGTATCTAAGAATTTAAAGGAAACGGTAGACTTTGATATTGTATCAAACCCCGAATTTCTTAGAGAGGGAGCAGGGATAGAAGATTTTTTGAGACCGAACAGGGTAGTAATAGGAACTTCAAGTTCTCAGGCAATTGCAATAATGAAAGACCTGTACAGACCTCTTTATCTTATCGAGACTCCATTCATTGTTACTGATATAAAGACAGCAGAGCTGATAAAATATGCATCAAATGCCTTTCTTGCCGCTAAAGTATCGTTTATAAATGAAATTTCAAACTTATGTGAGACAATCGGTGCTGATGTGCAGATTGTTGCAAGGGCAATGGGATTAGACAGGAGAATAGGCCCAAAATTCCTGCATGCAGGTCCAGGCTATGGAGGCTCATGTTTCCCAAAAGACACAAGTGCCCTTCTTCAGATTGCCAAAAGACACAAAGTTGAGCTTGGTATTATAGAGGCAGTTATAAAGGCCAATAATAATCAAAAAGCAAGGGCTGTAAAAAAGATAAAAGATACTTTAGGCCCCTTGAAACAGAAAACTGTATGTGTGCTCGGCCTTTCATTTAAGCCTAACACCAATGACCTCAGGGATGCCCCTTCAATTTATATTATCCAGGAGCTTCTTAAAGCAGGCGCAAAGATAAGGGCTTATGACCCTGTGGCAGTAAGAGATGCTAAAAAAGTTTTCCCTAAAATAACCTATTGCAAAGACGCCTATGAAGCAGTTAAAGGAGCGGAAGCTGTTGTAATAGTTACAGAGTGGAACCAATTCAGAAATCTTGACCTCGGCAGGATAAAAAAACTTCTAAAAGGGGAGCATTTCTTTGATCTAAGGAACATTTATGAGCCTGATAAAATAAGGAAGCGGGGTTTTAAATATTATTCTGTCGGAAGACCTTAAATACAGGTACAAAGGGGTTTAGGCACAAAGGCAGAAGAAAGATAGAGATAAAGAATAAAAAAAATATATTAAAGACTATGTGCCTTCTGCCTGCCCTGAAAACTTTGCGCCTTTATAGTTATTTTTTCTTGCCTATTACATCATTTACCCATGAAAAGGCCGCAGCCGCGGTAGGAAAACCAATAGTGTTTATAAGAAGTGCAATGGCCTGATAGACTTCATTTTTTGATGCCCCTGCCTTAATGGCCCTCCTTGTGTGTGAATGTACGCCGCCTTCTGAACGCATGGCAGCACAGGCCGCAAGCTGGATAAGATGGCCTGTTTTTTCATTAATCGGGCCTTTTTCTTTAGCAAGTTTGCCTGCTTTCTGATATATACTGATAAGCTCCGGGAACTGTTTTTGGAATGCCATATAATTTTTCGGGTATTTTGTCATGATATGCCTCCGGTTAAACAAGTTGTTTGTTTTTATAATGTGTTTTAATTATAAAGTTCATATTATAAAAAGTCGAATCCTGAATAGACACCTGAATAGACAGACCTGAATAGACAGCACCTGAATAGACAGCCCTGTTACCGCAAAATGATAATGTCCTAAAGCAGCAATTTAGAAATGTCCTATAAGAAAGCTATAATTTTCTCTTTGAAAGGAGGGGATTATGGCGGGAAAG
>VAPB010179927.1_pt1 | contig 31920 bp, 51 predicted proteins | sample 3395101 | NCBI WGS metagenome assembly VAPB01 (sample SAMN08290433, study PRJNA428436) | hydrothermal vent metagenome | isolation source: Deep-sea hydrothermal vent chimney | place: Indian Ocean: Southwest Indian Ridge | reverse complement strand
CGCCGGGACGAAGCACAGCGTGGAAAGTTGCCTCCGAAACGCATCAAGAAAACGCCAGTTGACAATGAGATTCTTGAGAAGCAATCCGACATTGCCGAGGTGAAGAAAGAGGCGTCGCAGGAAATCGCCAGAGTCAAACGTGAACAACGACCGCGAATACAGAAGGTTGCCGAGATTATTCCTGAAGTGCTGAACGCTTCCCGAGCTATTCTCACATCGTTCGATCTTTCGGCAACTCTACGTCAAGGCGGCGTCTTGTCTGCTGCGCACCCAATGATATCCAAGGATGCGTTCGTGCCCATGCTTCAGGCTTTTGCGACAGAGCGAGGCCAGACTCGTGCTATGGAGATGGTGAAGAATCTTCCGTCAGCTGAAATGGCACAAAAAGCTGGCCTTGACATCACCACCGACGAAGCATCTTTGTCGGCAATGGAAGAAGCCTACATGAGTCGTCTCGCCAGGAACATTCCAGGCGTAAGACACTCTGAGCGGGCATACATGACGTTCCTAAACCTCCAGCGTGCAACGGTATTTGAGGAACTGGTGAACAAGCTCGGAAGGAAAGGTAAGGTCACCGCACAGGAGGCCAGGATCATTGCCAATTGGGTAAACGTTGCTTCTGGTCGAGGGAATCTTGGTCGCGCCCAGTCCGCCGCAACGGCTCTCGCCACAGTATTCTTCGCACCGCGGTATGTTGTGTCGCGATTTCAGTTACTACTGGGGCAGCCACTGTGGACTGGCGTACTGAAGGGTGAGGGCGGTGGCCGTGCCAGGGCACTCATTGCCCAGGAATACGGACGTGCAGCTGGAAGTCTCGCTCTGTTCTACGGTACGTTTTTAGCCATGGCCGCGATGCTGTGGGATCCCGATGACGAGAATAAGCCGACGGTAACGTTCGATCCGAGATCGTCAGACTTCGGGAAGCTAAAGTTTGGGGAAACTCGCATTGATCTGCTGGCAGGGCTCGCGCAGGTCACAACACTTCTCGGGCGGCTTTGGCGAGGCGAAACCGTCAATCAACGCGGAGAAGTTACCCCAATCGTTGGTGAAGATGTGCCGTATGGCGGTCGCGACGCATACGAAGTTCTGGCAGACTTTGTGCGATCGAAGCTGTCTCCCATCCTCGCAACGTCAATTGACATCAGAATCGGGGAAAATATCGTTGGCGAAGAAGCCACCTTGGCAAGTGGACTGGTTGACCTTGCCAAACCATTGGTTGTGGAAGACGTGTACGAGGCGATGCAGGCACAGGGCGTTCCCGCTGGAACCGCAATAGGAGCCATGGCGATCCTTGGGTGGGGTTCTCAAACGTACGGCGACTACACAAGGTATAAGCAGGCCAACAAAGAAAAACGCGTGGAGCTGTACGACAAGTTCCTAAGGAATGTGAACTGGGACAGCTCTACCCCCGCGTACAGTGGTTTGCTAACCAGCAAGCAGGTGAAGGCAATTGAGAACGAAATCAAATACAAGAAGGGGGGCGTGCTGAATGAAGGGCTCCGGCCCGCCCCAGAGACCCCAAAGCGAAAGAAATGGATAAGTGATCAAGGGTATCAGAAGAAGCTGGAGTCCTACCAGGAGAGCCTGGAGTCACGCCAGAAGGCTCGCGACAAGATGGGTGAGATGATCCAATCACTCGACTTGGGCTATGAGGATACTCATAAACTGTTTCGGGGCTATTTCAGGACTCGCTACGAAGGTGAAGGTGAAGAAAAGGTGAAAAACAGTTTCGTGTTCAAGTCCAGTTACTCGAAAGGGGCCAAGGCCCTGGACAAGCTCTACGGGAAGCCAGAAGACGAATACAAGAAGTGGCAAGCGCAATCAGATTTAACGGGCGAACAGCGAAAGCAGAAACGGGCCGAGTTGGCTGGCGGAAGTAAGTCGGTGTTCGCTAACTGAGAGCGGTAGCCGACGTCACCGAGTCTCTAGGATCACGCCTATCGTCTGCTGATTGGCCACCAACCAGGCGAGTATCCCGACGCAAGCAGCAAGACATCCGAGCCCACCGGCCGCGACTGCCAGCCACTTCGCCAAGCTCATTGGACTACGTTCTATCGAACTACGTTCTATCGCTTGCGGACGGTTGCCACGAGGACTGGCTTGTTTTTTTTTGAGTCGTCCTTAGCGTCCGCGATCGCCTGCACCTCTCGCAGCGTCTGTATCTGGATCGCCTCCGAGGCAGACAGCCCACCACCACCGACGAGCGACGTCAAGTCATCGTCGAAACTCACCTCTATTTTCTGCTCAGCCATCGCGTAGTTTCTCCCCCCATTCGGACGCCTTGTCTAGCCATCGCTCGACCCGGTCGTCGGCCGCCTTTTGTTCGGTGCGCAGGTATTCCACCACCTCGCGAATGTGCTGTCCGTCTATTGGACTTCGTTCCATTAATGGAGCTTCGGTTGCCGGCGGTTCCGATTCAACCGGCGACAGCGGTAGTGGCAGCAGCATGGTCTGCCTGCGCCTCCTTGAGTTGCTTTTCGGTGGTGGCGAGATGCTCGCGAAAGGAACGCTCGTGTTCCTGTATCGCATGCTGGATGCCAGCCTGTGCCTTCACGAAACTCGTCGTACTCTCTCCCTTTTTATCCGGGTTTTCCGGCCCGCGCAAGATAGACTCCACTGACCGCTGCGCGCCTGTCTGTGCAATTAACACGAGACAGCCGCGCAGCTCGTCTATTGTGGTCACGCGATGAAACTCGATGGTTTTATCGGCAAACGTAAATTCGGCCGTACCATCCCGGAATACGAAGCTACCCGACACCTCAATTGAACTGCGTTCCATTGGACTGCGTCCCATTCTAGACACGGTCACCTCCCATGTGTTGGACCATGCGGCCAAGTCGACTAGCTAGGCGGTTACCGGTGGCGTTGTCTGTGCCCCCTTCGTTAGCACCTGTGCCAGTGCGAGGCTTTCCGCGATGCCTTGAGACTCCCTACCGCTCAGCATTTTCTGCGCGGCAACAGCTTCATTGACATCGACTTTGACCATGCGGTTGGCCCATGCGGCCGTGATCGTTTCGGCTAGCACGCTGATACGGTTGGCGTGCCCGCCCGCGTTTTGTGACATAAGCAGGGGCACGCTCGCGCTCGCGTCGGTGTACATTTTGAAATTCAAATTCACCTGAGCATCAGGCACTGTCTCGAAAGCTGGAATCGGCATGTTTCACCTCATTAGGTTTCAATTGAACTGCGTTCCACCCACGCCCCCGCACGTGCGGTGGCGATGTACGGGCCTCGTCGCTTACGTTACGCCATGTGTGACGGGTGGCGTTGTTTGCGCCTGCTTGGTCAGCACCTGCGCCAAAGCGATCGACTCGGCGATGCCCTGGGATTCTCTGCCGCTCAACATTTTCTGCGCCGCAACAGCTTCGACGATGTCAACTGACACCATGCGGTTGGACCATGCGGCCAGGGTGCCCTCAGCCATCACGTTGACTCTATTGGCGTGAGCAGCGGCGTTTTGAGACTGCAACAGCGGAACCCCGGATCCGGCATCCGAGAACATCTTGAAATTGAGGTTACACTGTGCGTCCGGTACGCTGTCAAAAACTGGAATCGGCATCTAATTACTCCCTCTGAAGTCCAAACGAAGCAGCCCATCACCGCTGAGCGGGGTCACTTCGCCGTGCTGAACGTGGCCAGATGGACCAACCACCTCGACCTGAAATGAGACGTTAAGCAGCTCATCGAGCCGCTGTTCTTGTGCCTGGAGTCTCGCTGCCAGTGCGTCTATCAGCGCCCGGTGCCCAGTGGATATATCTGGATTGACTTGGCCCGGATCGCCCTTCTCGCCCTTATCGCCCTGCTCGCCCTTATCGCCCTGCTGTCCAGGCGTGCCGGAACCCATTGAACTACGTTCCATTGAACTACGTTCCATCTGCTTGGCAACGCGAGCCGCTACCGCGTCCGCTATTTCGCCCACAGTGTAGCTTTGTTTCGGTGTCGTAGTTGCCACAGGCTTCGGCTTGACACGCGGTGCAGGCGGTACGTCGTCGCCGTAGACCGTGGGTACTGTCACAGCCTGACCGGTCGCGTAGCAGCCATCTGGGCCGCACTGGACGCCTTGCCATCGCTGTACGAAATATTCCAGTTCCCGTGGGTCGGGACCGTAGCTGGTTCGCCCATCGGTTGCCGAGACAATCGAGTAAACCATTCCGTCCATGCCAAGGACCGGACCACCGGAATCGCCCTGGATAGACATTCCGTTCCACTTCAGGACCTCACGACCGTGTGCGTTCTTCGCGCCACGGATCACCGCTCCCTGGCTACTGCGTGACCTGACCTCAGTCTGAGGCCACACACCTGCAATCGGGGTTGGCTTGGCTCCTTCGGGTGCCTCGACTATCAGCCCGGCGAGGTCGTAGAGGCGACTTTGCGCCCATGCTGTGGCACGCACCGTCTGTCGGGTGCCCAGGAATGTGACAGTCGGCATTCCCTTCCCGTCCCGGATAACGTGTTTGGCAGTCAGCACGATCCCGGCACCCACGTAGACGCCCTGGCCAACAGAATACACCCCGCCACCATCCGGAACACGCACATCGCACGACTCAGCTGATATTTGCACGGGTATGGCGCAGAAGGCGCAGAAGACAGCGAACCTGATCGGTTCTGCTTGCATCATAAACTCAAAAAAGGACCGAGCGACCTAACCGCGGCCACTGGGGAAGTTGCGGGTCAAATAGCCGCTCGGCCCATTCCCAGTGGCCTGTGGCTATCCCCGTAGCCTATTCGGCTTTCGCCGGTATCGGCATCACTGCCGCTTGTACGGAACGAAGTTCAATGTACTCCATTCGTGGAATAATTCGCCGACGGAAGAACCCCCATCGGTAGGTAACAACCGGTATCTTCACCACAGGTGCGACCGGAACGACTACCGGCACCACCTGGACTGGCACTATCTGGACTGGCACCACTTGGATTTGGACTTGTGGCGGCAGAGGCGCGACTACGCCGTACGTACCGCCGAAGGCAGGCTGGGCAGGCGGGCGGCACCGAATAGAGACAAACACTCCGGCGTAGCTTTCCGCCGCAGCGAGAACACCAATAAAGACAAGAGGTAGGATCCATTTCATCGGTTGTGCTCCCAGTGGCAAGGGTCTTCGGTCACCGTAGCACGTCACGCCAGGGGTGTCAAGAACGGAACGAAGTTCAACGGAACGAAGTTCAACTAGTCGAAGAACCGCTGATTTTCTTCTTCAGCTCAGAGTATGCGTCTCGGGACTTGTCCATCGTTTCCTTGAGAAGTGTAACCTCTGCCTGAAGTTTGCCAATTTCCACATTGGCCACGTGTATCTCCTGAGCATGCGCGTCGACCTGTTTCTTCATGTCTTTCACGGTAGAGTCCAGGTCTTCGATTTCGGCGAGGACCAGGTTCATGGCGTGAGTGGCTCCACGAGTCGCCTTGGCCTGGTTGGCAAACTGTTCCTCCCACCATTTAAGCGTGTACCTATCAGGCCGCTGATCCATCCGCGACTGCATCTATTCTTGCTTTAGACGTGCGATCTCTTGGTCACGTCCATCAATCTCAGACTCGGCCAATTCAACGGCGTGCGAATCACAAATGACTTCCAGCACCTTGCCGATGCTCGCGTCCTCTGGCAAATCAAACCGCTCAGTGATGCGTCCCCAAATGTGCCTCCATCCAGCATTCTGTTCTCGCAGTAGAGTAATCTCACCGACAGAGTCATCAAGCAACGTTATCAGTTCGCGTATTCGCCGAAATGGATGATACGATACTTTCATCCGCTTTCTTGTGTCTTGCAGCCGCATGAGTATATCAGTCATGCCTCTTGCTCCTCTACGATCTTTACCTTGTACGGCTGCCATCGTTGCTGCACAATACCGTACGTGTGGTTAGTAGTATCGGTGTAATACGGATGCAACTCGGATTCACGCACGGCAATAACAACCTTGCCTATGATGCCCCAGACGTTCCAGTGGCGTCCGTCTAGATCGGTTAGTGGGCCAGGACGCATGATCGGCTTGGCCACTCGGATTGTGCCCTGGATTGGGCACGGCGATGAATACGCTAGATCGAACATTATGTCTCCCCACCCAAGTGGCCCCGCCAGGGATTTGCACACTGGAATCAGCTCCCGGTCGACCTTTACCCATCATGCAGTAGGGTATCTCTCACTCTGCTGATCGTGCTGTCATTCACGGCGGCTGCTATTCCGCATCGGGGCCAAGAGTAGCCGCCCGGAACCGCCCCGGAAGGGTCGTCACCCTCGACGTTCAGGTTGTCACGCAGGCAACACCGAGCCTCCAGACACGTTGAGCTACGTAGTTCCCTCTGTGTCTCATGCTCGGACCCCGTCCAACACATCACCTTTGCTTACTTCACCAACCATCCCACCGACGTCCTCGACGCTACAGCTACAATGTGGCGGTTACTCTCCACCGCCAAAGTCACGCCTACTTAACTGGCTTGCTTCACGTACGGGCGTTCACGGTCGGGGTTGGTACGGGGCCAGCTCCCATTGCGATTATGGTTCATTGTCTGTCATCCAACCATTCAAACCACTTTAACATCGCTGCGGTAACAACGAAGCTAACTACGAACGACACCACAGATACACACACCATCAAGCCCCACTTTATTTCTGCCATCTGTTTGTTCTCCAATGTTCCAGGACTGTGTTCTAGTACAACTACGGTTGAGCTACGCAGTTGTGTCTCGGTCACCAACCCACTCAACCGCTTCTGAACATGGCTTGAAACGTTCTATCACCTGTCTGGCATTCGCCTGTTTCACCAACCATTCTACCGACGTCCTTGACGCTACAGCTACAAAACGGGGATTTGCAGGCGGGACCACAATGGTTCTACCGTATCTGCCTTACAGCCCCCTACTCCCATTGCATCCTGGAAACTGTGAACATCCGCGGAACTGTCCGTGTTTACCTGCTTTGAGTACCGTCTGTGCTCCGCACTTCGGGCATTCACTAGGCCCATGTAGTGTAGGTCTATTTGCAATGTACATACCGCCGTGTTCGTCTATGATTCCCAAGTCGTACGCATCTTCGTCCGTCAGTCTACCGCATCTGTAATCGAGACGCAGATACTCCATATCCATTACTTCTTCGAGAAAATAATCTGCCATTTCACCCATGTCATCCCCTAACTTTTCGTGGCCTAAATCTAGCCAACCTTGGCAACGGCTCTTTTGTAATCGTGCTTCAATGCATCGGGGTCGCCTTCCATCCAACGCACGACTACCGGGTATTCTATCCCAAGTTTGCCGCACTTCGACCTGATGCGTTTCCATGCGTCCTTCCACTTACTTGCTTTCTTGTCCACCGTCCGCTCTACCACCGAGTATGGCACACAACGGACGAACGCATAGATTAGCTGAGCTGCTCTAGCCTCGTTGCCTAGGTGCCACGTGCGGTGCTGGATTAGCTCCTGACATTTCGGGTCGGCGCCCCTCAGTGGAGAAGCATATATCCATTTTATCACCCTTTTTTCGCCGAACTTATACAGGTTGATTTCCTTGCGAATGATTCTCGACTCGGCCGCCAAGCTCTTGATGTTTATTTTCAGTTGTGTTTTCATGCTTCACTCCTGAGTTTTGTTTAGGTGGTCCTCTACATTCACGCCACTGCGTCCTCCATCGCAACTATCCGTTGCTCGATTATTTCCCACGGTATACGGAGCCGTACTAGGTTGGCGGAGAGGAGTAATGACATGCGTCTTGCAGCAGCAGCATTAGCAGCATAAGCATAAGCAGCAGCATCAGCAGCATCAGCAGCAGCATAAGCAGCAGCATCAGCAGCAGCATAAGCAGCATAAGCAGCAGCATCAGCAGCATCAGCATCAGCAGCATAAGCAGCATAAGCAGCAGCATCAGCAGCAGCATCAGCAGCAGCATAAGCAGCATAAGTAGCAGCATTAGCAGCAGCATCAGCAGCAGCATTAGCAGCAGCAGCAGCAGCAGCAGCATCAGCAGCATCAGCAGCAGCAGCATCAGCAGCATAAGCAGCAGCATCAGCATTAGCAGCAGCATCAGCAGCATCAGCAGCAGCACTGCGCACATCCACTAGAGACACACCGGAATCACCAATAGCCCACCGTCGAGCGGTATCTATTGCGTGTCTTGGCCTATCATCGCCTTCCCGCACTAACCTTGACACTGTTTCCGCGCAGTCACACGCAGCAAGCACAATCAACTTCTGATCCACTCTTAGCTTGACTGCAATCCACAGCATCCAATCGCCGCGTTCACAGGTTTCCCATGCTTCTTTGGCGTCCCGATCGTTATACCATCCGATTGCTTCAGTGCATGGGCTGAAGCTAACCAGTAGCTGTTTGGCCTTCATGTTTAGCGTCCTCCATCGCAACTATCCGTTGCTCGATTATTTCCCACGGTATACGGAGCCGTACTAGGTTGGCGGAGAGGAGTAATGATTGACGTCTTGCCTCGTCAGCATCAGTAATATCCGCCGCATCCGCAGCAACGTCAGCAACATTATTAGCCGCGTCAGCAACATCATTAGCGGCAACCGAAGCCGCCGCATAAGCATCCGCGGCATTATCAGCAGCATCGGCGGCAGTAGCCGCAGCCGCAACAGCGTCAGCAGCATCAGCAGCAGCAGAAGCAGCCGCATCGATTGCGACTACCAGGGGTCCCACTAGATCACCATTCGCGGAACCGATTGCCTGTCCGGCACAGTCACATGCGGCGAGCACAAGCGAATTCCGGTTGACACCGATCCTTGTCGCGATCCACAGCATCCAATCGCCGCGTTCGCAAGTTTCCCATGCGGATTTGCTGTCGCGACCGTTAAACCACCGGATTGCTTCAGCGCAAGCTCCAAATTGTCTTAATATGTCTATGTGATTCATCTCACCACCTATTCAGCTACTGGCAGCCACTCGGGCCGCCATGATCAACTATCTCATTTTTTCGGATAGTTGCGTCCCAGCCACCAGGCTGTCATTGCAAACCACGCCCCCTCTTTCCAAGACTGATGGTCCCGGATGGCGTCGTGCATCGTCGGTCCCTTACTTCCCTCAACTCACGTAACTGTCCAGCAATGCGATTGTCTTATATGTCGCGGACGAGAGGGTTACTCGGTTGTTCCGCTTTGGTGCCAGCTCCACTTGCCTCCGTCTGGCCTTCGCATTGATGGTTTACGGGTCGTGACTCCGTTCTTTCCAGTCCGTTCACAGTGTCGGGGTATCGTCAACGTCTAGAGGGTCTCTTCCTTGGGACATTTTTCCGGTGTATTACCGCCTCAATGCACGCGACGAAGTTTCTCGGACAATCCGACCTCAACAAAAAAACGATCGGTGCACGCATTCATTGCCATGCACCGACCGCCAAGTGAAGCCAGACGAAAAAACCCACGGCATCTTGCGACACCGTGGGTTCTATTATCAGCCATCTGGTTTGCGACGGGTGTACGACAACCCAACCAAATGGTGATCTTTTGTTGTGCGTCATTTGTGTCGTACTCTCGTGAAAGGTCCTGGCCGCAACAGGCTACACCGTCAATCTAACCCATCGGGTGACTCGGTGTCAAGTTGGTCACCTCGGAATTTTGCCGATCCACCTGGCTGGACAGTTCCGAACTACGTTCCTTTTCTGATTCTTGACACGGCACAACCTTCCCGTTCACAGTCAGACTCAGCTTGCCCGCGTTTTGCGTCTCGATCCATTGACAACAGTGAATTGGTGGCCACCAGCCTATGCATTGCATCTCACGACCTATTCTGCTTCTGGATACGACACAAACGCCGCTGGTTGTTCTTGGCAGCACCCGGGACAAATCACATTCCCGTCATCCGCCCCCATTGCTTCCCAGTCGTCAATGTCGTAAGCGTCTCCACATTCCCTGCACGCCATCATTTCTTCCATCACACGATCCTTTGCATCACCAGTTATCAGTACAAACCCTCTCTCGGCACGTCCGCAACCTTCCGGTGGAAATCGTTTGCGCGGCGAGGCATTAACGTCAAGTCTCGTGGAGGATAGTAGGCATGCCAGAATGCCGGCTGTTCCCGAGAGCCCGCCTCCACCGCCGTCTTGTAACCGAACTGAGCGTAAAGCTGGTTGAAAGTCACGTCCTTGCCGTTTTTCCTCGCGTTAAAATATAGCCCTGCCCATTTTTTATCGTTGCCAGGCATCACCTTGATCTTCCACTGTTTGATCGGCTCGCCGTTGACTTCGGTGAGCGTTCCGTCTGCCTGGAGAATCGGCCGGGATGGTTTCCCGCGAAACATCTCGTGCCCGCAGTATTGGCAGTGGATCATCCGTCCGACCGACTTGTGGACCATTCCACATTTCGGACAGGCCCTACCTACTGATTCGCCCGTCTCGCGGAGTTTCGCGATTCGGTTCTTTGAAAGGACGTCGGGATCGTCGCATTCGAAGACGTCTTCCCAGTCGATGTTGACGTTGAATCCTACCGGCGCGAAGTGACGCCACCAGTTGCCGCCGTGGTCAATGATGGTGCAAAACCGCCCTTTATTGCCTGGGTCTCGCAGCCCACGCCCAACCATCTGGACTGCACTGCGGAATGAGCCCACAGGGGTGCCCAGGATGATGCACTTGATCTGGGGCTCGTCGATTCCCTCCCGAAGGACGAAACGGTTCCAGATGATCGGAATCTCTCCAGCCCGCCACTCATCCATGAACCCTTGAAACTCGGTCTGGTGGAACTTCCGGTCGTACGTCTCCCCGTCGCACCAGAAGTCCTGACCGTCGATATGCAGGGCTCGGATCCCACGTCCGTGGCAAAACTGTGCCGCCCACAAGGATTCCTTCACACCAGGGGCGAAAGCTATTGTGTGGGTTTTGGCAGGATGAAGCCTCTGATAGTGTTCCAGGATATTCCCAACGATGCGAGTTCGGACCTGGTCTTGCTTCTCGCGTCCCCTTAGGGGCCCCCACGTCTTCCGTGCGTCGTTTTCTGACAGGGAGAGATCAACCTTCCCTTTGACCAGTTTGCGTGTGTCCAGCTCACTGGGGGCGAACCAGCGGGCAAAACATAGGATGTCCTCGTCCTGCAGGTCGCGGGTTCGGCCGGCGACGATCAATTTGTCGCAAACGTTGCTCACCCCCAGGGGGGTAGCGGTGATGCCACAGACCTTGGCCCCCCGCCGTTTGTACTCGTTCAGGAGGGTGGCCGAACCGCCGTTCGCCAGTTGGTGTACTTCGTCCGCTAGCACTAGGTCGGCGTTGAGCCAGTATGAATCGTTTTCCCGTCGTCGGCTGAGGATCGTCTGCATGGTGGCGATTTGGACGGGGGCGTCCTCGAACTCGTAGTGGGGCATTGATGCAGAGACGACCCCGACAGATACCCCAGCGTCTCGGAAGACTCGTCGCGTTTGTTCGGTGAGCAGGATTCGGTTGGTGAACAGGACCACCTTTTTCTGGTCCGCGAGCGCCCAGTTGGTTAGTGCGACCATCATGGCGGTTTTGCCGGATCCGGTGGGCGAGGTCAGGCAGAGTGAGTCTGTACCATTGGATAGTGCGTCGATGGTCTTCTCGACACCCTCTTGTTGGTGCGGCCACGGATCGACGGTAAACAGCTCCCGGCTCACTTCTCCACCTCCATCCATTCCATCATGCAGTCCGTCGCATCGCTTAGATGCTCTTGCACGTCCCTGTGGTGTCCGTTGTGCGAGTCACCCACCTCGCGGGCGATCTTGTCTACCAGTCGCACGAGCGGGCCGATGGCGCTATCCCACTGCTTGTAGTACGCCCGGCGATCGAGCTGTTTGGGTGGAGAGCCCCCGCGCTTGGCCGTGCCATTCCTAGGCGGCGTGGGGGCAGTTTCCTGAGCATCCGTGCCGTCCGCATCCGTTCGGCCATCCTCTCCTGAACCCCCTCCACTGGGAGGGTAAGGCGCAATTTGCGCGTCACTTTGGGGGGTGGGCTTACTGGATTTTCGGGACTCCGCAACCATCATTTGGACGGTGCGAGCCGACACTCCAGCCGCTTCGGCGATTGCCTTCTGGGTCATCTTCCCACCGTTGTCGAGCAGCCATTCGACGCATGCCCGCTTGTCTGCGCGGGTCATACGCATCCCGTGCTTGTCGTTGGCGGTCATTCCGAAGATTCGGGCATCTTTGGCGGTGCCTTTGTGAACTAGGCAGGGGATCGAGCCACGCTTGGCCCGCTGTGCGGCGAGTACCCGATGGAATCCGTCCCCGACGAAATACTCCGAGCCATCGTGGAACACGTCGAGGGGAGGGAACGGCCAGTTTTGGTCGACAATCAGATCTGCGTATTCGCCGACCGCGTCTTGGTTGATTGCAACGCGGCTTTGAGTGCCGCCGTCGATTCTGAGCAAATCAATAGCAAGGTTTTGTGTTTTCGGCATCACAACTCCAAAGAAAAAGCCCGCCGCGGCGCGTTCTGGAAGTCGGCTGACAAGGGCCGAAACGCGCCGCCACGGGCTTTCTATTTGCAAATTGTGTTGTTGTCATTTCCGCTCCTTCCAGTGAGCATTCGGCCAACCTAACCTTTTTGGTCATCGCTGTCAACAGTTCCGTTTTTTAGTTTTCGCAGGTAGCTTCTGGCCAAGTCGAGTCGCTGGTGTGCGCGAATAATCTCGGCATCCATCTTAGCCATGTCAGATAGGATCCGTTCGTGCTGGGCGTGTAGTTCTTTCATGGACCGGACAAGGTGCTTGTATTTGACTCCCTCGTCTCCCTGCATCGCGTCGACCAGGTCGTTGACGAGCGCCCTAAGTGAGCTCAGACTGTTCTTGAGCAATAAGGCTTCCGACAGCCCGGAAGATTCGCCACTCTCTGCCTCTGACATCAGGTAGCCCTTGTCGTCAGGTATTGGGAGAAACGCACGCCCACAATCTGTTCGAAATCGTCCTGGTCCACGTATTCCCGCAACCGCAAAATCACGCTGATGTAATACTGTGCGTTCTTGGTTTCGTCAAAGCTGCGATAATCGCGGCTCTCGATCATATCCAGGTACCATGTGTGACTCTCTGGATATTTGTCGCGGAGCCACACCACCCAGCCAATGGCGTTTTGGTGCGGGCTGATGTCCGCGTCGAATTGGTGGTGCGAGGCACACAGCGCAATCCCATTTCTCAGATCATACCGCGTTGCCTCATGCTCCCGCGGAACGAGATGATGTGCTTCACATTTGCCGCTGCCGCAAACGGCACATCGGCCTGCCCAATCACAGCGCACGGCGATGGACCACAACCGGTCGGCCATGTCTCGGAGACGGCCCTTAGCCGGTACGTGTTTGTTGGTCTTCTTGCGATGTTTAGCCATTTGCGAACTCGCGTGCCTTTTCCTGGTCACTCATTCCATCCATGGCAATACGCTCAATACGGTTTGTCGTCGGCAGGTGATTCCATCCCCGGCAACAGCGGGCGAAGCAGTTGTTCTCCCTCAGCCCATCGTACCAGTTCGCACAGTCCGTTGACTGGTTCGCCCTCTCGGTTTCCTGTTGGGATGATCGCCAGGGTATTCCCGTCTCCTGGTGTCAGTCCAGTGCGGCCGTCGCGGGTGACGCGGCGATAGAGGCCCGGCATCTTTGGCAGGGCGTAGATGATCGTGGTGCTGAAGTCGCCAGGGTGTTCAGCTCGGATCGGTAGTTTGGTCGCTTCGAGAATCTGCATTCGTTTTCTCCTTTGCCTTAAGTTTACTGTGTCGATCGCCCCACGCCTTGCGGAGCGCGTTTTGGATGGCGGGGCTCTGTTCCTTGAGGGCGGCCCCGATTGCCTTCAGGTCATCGGTTGACGTGGCATCCGCGATACCTTGCTTGGCGTTTGCTATGATTTTTGCGTCTTTTACGTCTTTAGCGCTGAGTCTTGGCTTGTGGCTTGCCGCGTTGGCGTCGTCGTCTTCATCGGCAACCGTCTGGGATATGGCAGCTAACGCGTATCGGCGGAAGTAGGTGATTGCTGAGCCCATTTGCTGGGGGTTGCCAAGATCGACTGCGGCAGCCAACTCGCCACAGTCGAGGTGTTGACCGCTCTCGTGGATCAGCATTGTGTGGAGTCTGAGCGTGCCGTCAATGACTGCGGGAATCTGCACGACAGATAGTCCGTGTTTAGCAAATGCTCCCCTGACGGCCTCGCGAACGGCTGGGAGGGACGCGTATCGTGACTTGAAGAATGGGTTTAACGCGTCCTTTGGGGCCGGTTCGATTTCCCCCTGCGCTTTCGCCAGGGCAGTTGCTAGTTCGTTGATTTCAGACATGTTACTCGCCTTTCAGGGTTAGAATAAGCGGTCAATCAGTTCGACTAAGTACGCTGCATCAACACGTTTGTCGTCTCGTTTCCGCAGCGCCTCGATAATCTCCGTGAAGTACGCCATGTCTACGCCCGTCAACTGTTCTTCAAGGACGTTGACGTCGTTCAGGTCTAGATCCTGTAGCTGCATGACCATTTTGAGATACTGGCCGGCAGTGCATGCCCAACCGCGTTGAATGAATTTCCGTGTGCGGATGACGGAGCACAAAGGATACTTACTGCCGGTGTACCGGAGTTCGCGGGCAAGCAAAGACTCGATTGCTGCTGGCCGCAGCACCAGTTTATTATCCCAGCTCGTCCAGTAGTTGGTGCAGTGGACGAAGTCGTAATTGTCGTGGATGTTATCTGGCTCGCCGAAAAACCGGATGACGATTTGCACTTTGTCGCTCAGGGATATGGCGTTGGATGACAGGAAAACCGGGCGATACCGTGGCTTCTCCTCTTCCTGCTTTGCGTCCTTGTCCACGGCCAATACCTTGCGAATGTACTCGCACGCATCCGCATCATTGGGGTTCGTGGTCTCGAAGTATTGGTAGTCGGTGTCAGCCTGATCTCTAGCTACGCCGGCGATCTTCACTACGATCCGAATACGATCGTCCAGGTTTTCCACATGTATTTCGCACTGGCCAGGAGACGTTTTGAATCGCGGTGGCGGATTCTTTGCGAATTCCGTGGTGTAGTGTTCCGCAACGTGGAATGCGGCCGCCTTTGTCCGCATGTAGATGTCGAAGTCGTTGACGTCTTCGCCGAGCAGCATCGACGCGATTGCACCGCCGGTGATGATGGTATTGTTCTTTAGGGTCTCGCGCACGGCGTCATTGCGAACATGTTTCCAAAAGCCATTCATCTTGTTTCGGCAGACGGCTTTGACGTTCTTGGCTTTCATTCGTAGCCTCCTGCAAGCGTTAGGGTATCGTAAACTTTCCTGGCCTGTTCCACTCGTTTGCGGAGCTTCTCCAGGTACGCGTCTTCGCGCTTGAACTCGAACACCTTGATTCGCTGGTCCTCGGGGATCCGAGATACGTTGTGCATCGCAGCCAGTTTGTTGTAGCAATCGATGTAATGTGGATCGTCTTCGTCACAGTTGAAACGAAAATAGAACCGCTTCTGTTCTTCGAGCACGATTTCTTCTGGGGTGTCCAGCAAGATGTGACAGAGCCGGAACGTGTCGCGGCCAGTCAAGTCCATATAGACTTGTCCTTGAGCGTAATAGAGAGCCGATGGGTGCTGGACGTCAAAATACGTCTTGATCGTCCAGGAGCATTTGACATCCTCGATGGCGTCGTCCAGCACGACGTCGGGCGTGCCGGTGAACCAGTCACTTTCCCAGTGTTCCTCGTTCTTGACTCGCCAGGGGCCGGGCACCTGGCGAGTGAGGACACCGATAGCCTCATCTTCGCACATCAGTCCCTTGAGCATTTCGTTCGTGACCACGGGCTCATCGTAGCCGTACTCGTTCCGCAACCAGCATTCGCGTATGTAGGACATGGCCGTCGCGCCGAATTCAAAGTCCGAATCGCGCTTAGCAACCAGGTCGTCTAGGTCAGCCTGCATCTTGGCCGTAAGTGGCTTGGCGTCTGGATCGTTCTGCCGATCCAGTAGTTTTTGGAGTCGCTCCCGCTGTGTGTCGGTGATTACGTTGCCACCGACCAAAAGCGCCCCGACGCTGCTCGCGCGAAATTTAATCATGTCGCTACCCCAGCCTTTCCTGTAGTCTGTCGCGTTCCTTCTCTAACTGTCGAATCTGCGCACTCAAACCGTCCACGATAGACTCGAGGTCCAAGATGCGCTCGTTTTGCAGCAGTTCCGGATGCGATTCGACGATTGCCTTGCGCAGAGCGATACCACCCGTTTCGAACAGTCTGCCATGAATTAGGCTCGCCCATGGCTTCCCTTCGTCGCAGCCGCTGATTCGATATCTGTCGCCGCCGAGTTTATTTCCCAGCAAAGCCATCGCAGCATCATCATCGCCCTTCAAGACTTGCTCTAGGAATTTCTCCGCGCGATTCGCTGCGATTTGCGAGAGGAACTTGTCGGAGTATTCCTCAAGTCGGTCGAACTCCTCATCGACCAGTTGCTCGATCTCGCTCTTGATGTGCTTGCGTCGGTTTTTATGGATGAACTCTTTTGCCACTTCCGCTGGCTCCTGGTTGTAGTTGTGAACGTCGCTAATGTACATGTCATCTCTCCAAAATGCCGCGCGCCCCACCCGGCCAGAAAGGCGAATAACGAACCGAGCGGGGGCGAGGCGAAAGTTAACTCTCTCATCAAATATCGTCTTCGTCTTCGTCTTCGTCTTCGTCTTCGTCTTCGTCTTCGTCTTCGTCGTCGTCGTCTTCGTGTTCGTCGAAGCAGTGCGCGACGTATGTCGATCCACACTGCGGACAGGCGGAGTGGGCGGAGTTGTTAAACCATTCGTCCCCGCAGTCGCGGCAGTTATGAGACATGCAAGCCATCGTTTCCTCCTCCGATCACTTGGCGTACGGGATGCCATCGAATTCGGCGAATATGGCACGCGCGAGGTCCTCGGGGAGTTGCGATCCATGTCGCAGGACCGATTCCCATTCGTGGTCATGGTTTTCGCCCGCCACCGGGGCGCAGTACGCTTTCCATGTCCCTTCGAGTCGGGTCCTGGCGACAACCAACACCTGCTTGTGGAGGGCTATGCGGGTGACGTGGGGCCTCCATTGCTCGATTTCGGTCGTGTTGCCTTGCTCGGGGAATTTGTAATTTCCGATCTGTCTCATCGTTTCGCCTTTCGCCTTTCGCGTTAGGGGAGGGTATCAGCTGATTACCCGCAGCATTTCTCTAGTTTGGGGCATGGTAGTGCTGCCCGCACGGGCACACCGACATGTTTCCCTGCGGACCATCCAAAGGGGCCGACCGGTAGGCTGTCCGCTCCCCGCTCTCATCGACCGCCCCTCGGCAGCCCAGGGCAGACCATGGGCCTGAATACCATCCTGTCTCTGGTCGGATGGTGCCGATGGTCGCCCCGTGGCAATCCAGGACCTCGACGGAGCCGTCGGCCAAGACTAAGGCGCCGAGGCTAATCCGCACATGATGGGCAGGCTCGCCCAGAGCCTTGGCCGCAACGGAAACCAGTTCATTTATTTGATGTTTCATCGGTGTCCTCCTCCTCGACGGACAGGTCGGGCGCGGACGGGCAGCCCGACCCACGTGCCCATACCTGGCCATCGCGGACGTAGTGAGTCGCGTCAAAGATCGCCTCAGCGGGTGTGTCGCCACGCCCATAGACGCGACGTGAAAAACGCGGGCCGCTCATGTAGGATGGGTTCTGCCATGTCTGGAAGGCTATATACGTCATCGTTTTGTCCTTTGGTTGTGCCCCACGTGGGGCGAGGGGGTTACGCTGGGGGGGCATCAGACGGGGGTTGCCAGGACTGATTCTCCGGTTGGGACGTCGTCGATTCCGTCGCGAAAACCGAAGTTTCCAGCATCCAGCGGAGCAAGATATCCGTAATCGCACCAAGTGATTACGGATCGTGGGTTGAGATCGCCGGTGCAGGCTACGATCGTCTCGGCCTGCATCGCGATCGCCCGGATGACACGGTCTACCATGTCTGGTTTCGCGCGAGACCAATCAAATCGCTCGCGGAGAAACTCCGCAGTGATCCCCGTAGTCATCGTTTTGCCTTTCTGGTGGGGTGGGGTCAGGCTATCCGGCCGCGACGGCCGATAGCATCAGAGATATCGCCGGCCCTAGCGGCACGGCGCGAGCGGTAGCCGTAGCGGCGTACCGTCGTGACATAGTGGACCCCCCACCATGTCGTGCGCCACCAGATACCGTCTGGTGCTCGCTGGAGGTCGTGCGTGATTGTTTTGCCGTTGCTGTCGGTAGTCATCGCGTGTCGCCTTTCATGAATGAGTAGTTCGGCCGTCAGACGTCCAGCCCGCCAGACTGCGAGACGACGATAAACCGGCGAGAGGACTTGGTCAGACTGGGCGCGTGGGCAAATGCACGCCCAGGGCCCCCGTAGCCTGCTGGGCGTATCCAGCGATCGATGCTGGGGATCAGCGTCCACCAATCGCAATCGTGGTACTGGGCACCCTGTGCTCGTCGAGATCGGATGCCCTCAATCAGGGCCTCGCGTGGGATGATCAGGTGGGACTGCCACGTCTCGCCTCTCCACTGGGTGGTGACGCGCCGTATCCCGTCGCTGGACGTCTGGACACAGCGACGGGTGCCGCGGCTGGCACTGGTGGTCTTTGTGAGCTCTTTCATTTGTTTCGCCTTTCAGTGAGAGGAAATCAGTAGAGGAAGGATTCCAGGGTGGATTTGATCTGAACGTAGAATGGGTGCCCCGGCGACAACCAGTTGATGATGATGGCCCCAATCAAGATCCCGCTTAGACCACCCGTGACGACGAAGAACACGCTAATGCACAACGCGAGGGCGGGTTCCCGCCATTGGACTACGGGGCGTTTGCGGGCTCGAATCGGAGGGGTTGTGTCAATGCGGATGGAACGAAGTTCAGTGGAACGAAGTTCAGTGGTCATGGTTCGCCTTTCTACAGTCCTGGATCCGAGTCTGATGTGACCGTGAATCCGTCGAAAGCGCCCGAATAGTCGCTGCCCTGGATATCACGGGCGCCGCCGGTCTCGTGGTGATTCAAGACCATTTCATCGGGTACGCCGGTGTCCGCAAATAGGTTCTTCTGTCCAGGCAACCCCTTCTTCGAGAAGAGGTCGCGTTGCTCGTTTATCATCGTTTCGCCTTTCTGTTGGGGTGAAATGTGATTGACTATTGCTGATTATGCACCTATAATCGGATATGTCAATATCCCAATGCCAAAAAAATACCCCTAATCGGGAAAATAGTCGAATGGCCAAGAAAACACGCGGCGAACAACGGTTTGCAGCAATCACTTATCGCCAGCTGGCCAAGTGGACAGGCCTCACACTCGAAACCATCCGGTCCTACGGCGCGAAGGGGCGGATCCCGAAGGATGACATGCAGGCTACGCTCCGATGGGTCAATGGGCGCCGAGAACGCGCCAACCTGCCATTGATCGGTGATCCCAACGAGCCAATCCAGGATATCGATACCCCACCTGCCCCAGATACCCCAACCACCGAGACAACCGACCAGCAAAACACCCACAGCGAGGCCAGTCACTCGACGACCTCGCCAACAGCGTCACATCCAGCGTCACATCCAGCGTCGTGCCGTTGCAATTGTTGCTACCTCAACACTAAGGCCAAACGCGCATAGATACAGCGATCGATTGCGAATCGATTGCGGGGTAATGCGACCGAGAGACAAGGATACGGGGGAGACAAGGGGAAGGGGGAAACCGTAAGGAAAGGACAGGGGGACCGTAAGGGGAAGCTATCTTCTCCTGCCTGGGGGCCTTCGCCCTGCGTTGCTGAGTGAGGGTGAGTACTCACTTAACTGCAAAGGATGACTATGACCGTACCAGAAGAGAAGGACCGCGAGGTTGTGAAGCCCGTGGTGCTGAAGGTCCGCATCAACTCCCGGCAGCTAGGGCGCTGGGAAGCACGGGCCAAACAGCAGCAGATGCCACTGCTTGAGTGGCTGATAGAGGCGGCAGACTGGGACGCACGCACGTGGTGAGTTAATTACTCATTTAACCTCATGCGTGCCCTGTGGTGGATGCTGGCAGGATATCGGCAGGCGGGGACCAGGGGAGGAGGCAGCGAAGGCTTTGGGGCCCCCGCGGACTCAGGATCTTGCCCCGACCCTACCGGGCGCCACGTTGCACCGTATAGATAGCCTTCACGAACGGCGATGAAAAAATGTGGTATTGGCCATTCGAGGAGTCTCACAATTGAACTGGGTTCAATTGAACCGTGATCCCCGCGACGTTTCTGCATTAGATGGTATCGACGGGCCTTCCTTGGCCGTGGGAATTTCGCGGGAAACATGGACCGTAGTTCAATGGACCGTAGTTCAATTGTGCCCCAAGGGCGTAATTCAGTGGAAGGGTGTTAATAATGGCGATACCGGTACCTAGTAGTCGAACGGCGACGCGTCACGTTGGAGAGCTTGGGAAGGCTGCGAAGAACGAGTATTTTACATTGAGGGAGAAGTACAAGGGTGAGGGATTAAATCCGAGGGAGGCAGTGGAGCGGTCTTATATCGAGTTGAAGGTTCGGGCTCGTTGGACTGATCATAAGCGTCGAATTGAGATGCGAGAGGCTTTGGGAGATGGTGTACCGTTGACTCCTGCGGAGATGGGGGAAGTGAGTCCTGGTCACAGTCCGCTAAGGTTATCGAAGGCGGAATCGATCGGCGAGCAGGATATGGCTTTAGCGGAGCAGGTAAAATGGGCGATGCGATGGGCGGCGAAGGTTCAGAACGGTTCTGATCCACCGGTTCGGTTTCCGTGTGAAGGGGCGTTGTTTTGGTATCAGTCGGCGGTTGGGAACCGGCGGGATTTTGAGCGGTTGTTATTGAGGGTGGAGGCCCCTGGCGGAGATCCGGACAATTTGTACTTGCAGGACAGCCAGTACCAGTTCACGGAGATTGAGAAGCAGATCCATCGGGCGTTGGAAGAAGTTGGTGTTAGACTGAAGGAGTTGGAGAAGGATTTCTTCAAGGAGAAGAAAGGTGGAACATAGTTCAATGGGACGAAGTCCAGTGGAACGCAGTTCAAAGGGCGACAGGTTAATACCTGACGAGCGTGACCAGATCAGTAGGCCGATATGCCAACGTCCCGAGCGACCCGACTTCAGCTCTGGAGACCACGTCACCTGGAAGGATTGCCATGATTCACTTCTCCAGCGGATAGAGGAGTTGGAGGGGCGGGTAAGCTCCTTGGAGGGGGCGGATGCCGAAGCACGCGACTGATCTGTACAAGCTGGTCCCCAAGGGTCCGGTGTCGAATCTTGTCTTTCGGCAGGAGTTGATGCGAAAAGTCACGGTGGACCCTGAGTTCGCGGGGATGATGCGTACCGCGTGTCGGCTCGATCCGTTCTTCTACATCAGCGCGATGACGTTTACCGTGAATCCGGCGCGTCCTCATCCACGGAAGAAGGTGCCGTTCTTGTTGTACCCTTACCAGGAGAAGGGCGTCGATGTGATCTTCGACTCTCTGGAGCAGGGGTTCGATATTTCGGTGGAGAAGTCTCGTCAGATGGGTGCGAGTTGGCTCTTTGCGCTAGTGATTCAGTATTGTTGGCTGTTTCGCCAGGGGCAGAACTTTCTGATGCTCTCAAGATCGGACGAGTATGTAGACAGGTCGAACGAGCCGAAGAGTCTGTTCTACAAGCTGGACTTCATCAACAACAACTTGCCAAAGTGGTTGTTACCGGCCGGCTGGGACAAGAAGAAACATCGCTTCGTCAAGCGGATGATCAACCCGGCAAGCGGGAACACGATCGTTGGCGAAGCGACAACGGACGATTCGGGCCGTGGTGGGACTTTCACTGCGGTCCTTCATGACGAGTTCGGTGCTTGCGACGTGGGGATGGGGATCCTGAAGTCGACTCGCGCCGCCACCAGCACACGGTGGTTCAACAGCACTCCAAAGGGGACTGGCAACGCTCACTACCGGATTGTCCAGCTTTCGAGACAGAATCCACAGCAGGTGAGGCCCCTACGATTTCACTGGTCTGACCACCCTGACTATGCTGAGATGCTGTACAAATTGGATAAGGAGGGCAACCCGGAGCCCCATCGGAAGACGAGGAAGCGGGAACTGGACTCCTATATAGAGGAGAACGCCGATTTGATTCAGTCGTTGAAGAGGCGTGGTTTCTGGTCAGAGTACGAGCTGAGGAGTCGGTGGTTCGACATTCAGTGTTCCCGTGCGACGACGAAGGCGGAGATCGCTCAGGAGGTGGAGATTGACTACGGGGGAGCTGGGTATCAGTTCTTCGATTCCAAGGACATTCACGAGCTGATCAACCTATACTGTAGTCCTCCTAAGTACAAGGGAGACTTGGAGTTCGACTTCGAGACGCTGGAGCCCGAGGACTTCCGTCAGCACGGCCATGGTGGTTTGGAGTTGTGGTGTGAGCTGATTCACGGCGCCCCTCCGGCGCGGCCGTACGTGGTGGGCGTGGACGCTGCGGCCGGAACGGGCGCCAGCAATAGCGTTTTGTCGATCTGGGACGCGAAGTCTTGCGAGGAAGTGGGCCAGTACGTCGACCCCCACATCAAGCCCGAGCGGTTGGCAAAGCTCGCCATTGCTATTTGCAAGTGGTTCTGGGATGCTTATATGATCTGGGAGACCAACGGCTCGGGCCGCGCATTTGGTGACGCGGTGATCGAGTGGGGGTTTGGAAGGTACTACAAGCGTCCGGGAAACTCAGAGACAGGCGAGTCGGCGGCGAAGGCTGGTTGGGCGCCTACTCGGGACAACAAGTACCAGTTACTGTCACAGTATCGGGGGTCGTTGACGGACAGGGCGGTCTGTACGCGGTCCGAGCAAACGCTGATGGAGTGTTTGGAGTACATGTTCCTCGGGAACAACTGGGTGGAGCACGCTTCGCTCAATGAAAACGAGGATCCCAGCGGCGCGCGGGATCAGCACGGTGACAGGGTAATTTCCGCGGCGCTCGCATGCAAGGTTCTGGACGATCAGCCGAAGACGGTGACGGAGGTGAGGACTGATCATTCACCCTTGTCGGTTGCGGGGCGACGGGAGCTGGTGAAGGCCATGGAGGAGAAGAGTGGAAACCCCTACCGGTTCAATTAAAGAGCAATATCCCCTCCGAAACATGTCCCGCCCTATGGGGAGGGCGGTGTCCGTAAGGCCCGCCTGTGCAGTTGAGGAGGGGAGTTTAACAGACAACGGAGGCCAGCGCTTCTAAGCGTCGGCCAACTAAAGGCATAGGCGGTTAGCTGCCGCTGATGATGCCTCTACATCGCAGCCTTAGAGGAGGTCGTGCTAAAAAGCGTTGGCCTCCTTTTTCTTTTGGTGCTGCGATATGAATCTCAACGACAAAGACGACCGACGCCATCTGGTGGACATGGTGGACAACTCTCGTACGAAACTCGACGACGTACGAGAATCTCGCCGGCGCCTTCTTGAGCGGGCCAAAGGCTCAGAGTGGTTCCCCTCCGAGGAGCGCACCCCCCTGAACCAGATGGCTCAGCAGGAGCAGGCCATCCTGCAGCACCTGGCCGGCGGAGACCCCAAGGCCCTGGTGGTTCCCGGCGGTGAGGGGTCGGAATCGGCAGCTTACGAACAGACTCTCGCCATCAACAAGGTAGCGCAGCGGCTGAACCTTCGCAGAAAGTTCCGCAGGCTGGTTCAGGATGCCCTCTATGGCATCGGTATCTGCCGGATCGGGATGGTCCCTGACAAAAAGGTGTCGATTCGAGAGACCTTCCCCGAGCTGGATGAAGAGGGCGAGGTGGAGATCGGTCGACTGGAGATGAAGATTATCTCCTTGGAGTCGTGGGTTCACGACTGCCAGGCCGACACCATCGAGGATGTGGAGTTCTGTGGCCACGCCTACTGGGTCTCCAAGGAAGACATCAAGCATTACCTGCCTGGAGTATCTCAGAGCGATCTGGCTACCGAAGAGAAGCGATGGATCGACGAACACGGCCACGAGATGGCAGGTGCCATTTCCCGAGGAGTGGATGGAGAAGGGCAAGACGGGTATCGGGACAAGCATTGGTTGTGGGACCTGTGGGTGCCGCATTCCAAGCAGTTGGTCACGACGCCCGTCAACGGAACGGGCGAGATCGCGAACGTCAGGCAGTGGAGTAGTCGCCCAGGGGGTCCGTATCTGTTCCTCTACTACAGGGAACTCCCCGACCAGGCCATTCCCATCAGCATCATGGCGGATGTGGCACTCGTCCACGACTCTCTGAATTCCACGTTCCGCACGCTGATCGATCAAACCAGGGAAACCAAGACGGTGCTAGGGTTCAAGCCTGGCCACGAGGACGACGCTGGACGGATCAGGGACTCGAAGAGTCGCGAAATCATTCAAATGCGCGATCCCAGCGCAGTGCAGGAGTTCAATTTCAACGGCCCCAGCCAAGAACTGCTGGCGATGCTCCTTCAGACTCGGGAGTTGGCGTCGATCATTGGTGGAAATACGGATGTCCTTGCGGGACTTGGCGTCCAAGCTCCCACGGCCACTCAAGAGCAGATGGTCAGTTCCCAGGCCAGTGGAAAGATTCAGCTTCATGAAGTGGACACGGGCAACTTCCAAGTGGAGCTGTTCGAGGCGATTCGGTGGTATCTCTACCACGAGCAGGTCGAGCCCATATCGATCACCAAGGAGATTGAAGGGACGGACATCCGCATCCCCAGCACGTTCGAGGCGGGGAATGCTCCGGGGCGATTTGATTCGTACCTAATGCTGATCGAGCCCTACACCGACATCTACCGTTCTCCCGAACAAAGGTTCCAGACGCTCCTATCTCTGTGGGAGCGAATGATCATGCCAGGAGTCCAGTTAGGGGTAGTGGACGCCACTCCGGACATGCAGCGTCTTTTGGACATTGCAGCGCAATACCTGGATTTACCAGAGATCAAACAGTTGCTGCGTCCCGTTTCCCCAGAAGAACAGCAAACGGCGGGTGAGCCCAGGCAGTCTCCGACGACGACAAGAAACTACGTGCGCCGTAGTGCCCCAGGCCCAACTCGGTCTGGGAACGCAATGCAGGCACTTCAGATGATGGAACGTAGTTCAAAGGGACAAGGAAGTGGGACAAAGTCCAATGGCCAAGCGTAAAGGCAAACCTTCCACGGTGTTCGGTCTACCGGCGATTGTTGGGCTGAAGGTGGATATCAGCCGTGCGCTGAGGGCTGGAAAGAGCCAGATCGCCGAGGCCAACGAGTTCGCGCAGTCTGTTGGCTGCGGTGCGCCCTTCCGACCGGAAGACGGTATGTTCGAAGCGGACAGAAACACGAAAAAGCGTTTCATTCAAGAATCTAACAAACGCCGCGTCGATCAGGGTGAACCCCGTGTAGTGAATTTCGACGGCGGTTACGGAGACGAAACCTAGGAGCCAAGTAATGGAACGAAGTAATGGAGCCAAGTAATGGAACGAAGTCCAATGGGACGAAGTCCAATGGGACGAAGTCCAAATGGTGAAAAGCGTGAATTGCCGAAATACAAGTGCCATAAGGAAGTGCGGGCGATAAAGATCTCCGACGTGACCAGGGATCCGAGTGGTGTGTCTGTGACGATCACGCCAGCCGAGGCTGGGTATGGCCCGTTTCAAATCGATTCCGACTGGATGCGGCGATTTAATGACGACGAGGACGACATGGGCTATTTCGTTGTGTACAAGGATGGCTACGCATCGTGGTCGCCCAGCAAGGCATTTGAGGAAGGTTACACGCTGATCGGAGACGAGACATGAGCAAAGAGAAAGAGGCTGTTGGGGATGCCCCCAAGGCCGTTTCGGTGGGCGCCGTTTCGACGGTAGCCGATACCGTCACGAAACCCGTAGACGACGCGAAGATTGTCCATGACGAGGCGGCCGAGGAAAAGGCCCACGACGATCTTGTCGCGGACGTGACGAAGCTCTTAGAACAACCGGGGGACATAGGCCGAAGGCCAGAACCCGAGAAGCCGGGCGAGGACAAACCGCCCGAGGAACCGCCGAAGGGCGATGGCGAGAATGAGAAGGCTGAAGAAACCTCTTTGAGCCAGGAACTCCAGACTCGCGTGAAGGGGGCCGGTATGACGGAAGACTTGGCCCAGCGACTCCACCAGTCCGGTCAACTGGAGAAGACGCTGGCGGCGTTCGATCGAAGCATAATCCAGTACGTTCAGTCCAAGGACGCTTCGGCGGCAGCCGATTCCAAGGAGCCCCCCAAAGACGAAGGGCAGCGAGAGCAGCAGCCGCCGCCCAAAGACCAAGGTTCGCCGGAAGGCGATTCGCCGAAAGGCGATGTGCCCGCTCTTGACCCGGATGTGTACGACGAGGACTTGGTGAAGCGAGACGCCTATCAGCAGAAGCGGATTGACGCGCTCGAATCGCAGGTCCAAGAACTCATTGAAGGGCAGCAGGGCGGGTTTGACGAGTGGTTCGATGGCATACTCACGGACCTGGGCTGCAACACGGCAGACAACGACAAGTGTCAGTCAGTGTTCAAGGCCTATGGGGCGATGTGTGACGCATTTGGTACAAGCGCCAACGCCCGCGACAAGGCGATGGTGGAGCGTGCCCATGCAGCCATGTATCCACAGGACGTTTTCAAGCAAAAGCAACAACAGACAGTTGACCGCTTACGAGACGCTGAGGGCAAGTTCTTGTCGTCGTCCAGGTCCAAGGGGGGACCGCCCCCCAAGGGCGCTACGGATGACGAAGTGCACAATCAGCTGGTCTCGGATGTGGGCGCCTACTTGAAAGAGCAGGGCGTTCAGATGAGCGGTGTCTGAGAAAGGATCATAACTGATGGGACTTCAAGCAGAACAGATCGCCGACATTGTGTCGATGGTCAAAGACGCGGAGGATCGGGGGACCTACACTCTCCTGACCACCGAATTGCAAAAGTACCCGGCGATGCAACAGCTCTTTAAGGGTAAGGCTCGTCGGGAAAGAGGCGGTGAACAACTGTCTTTTAATGCCATGGTCGCCTCGAACGAGTCCGCGCAGACCACCAGTCTGTTCGCGGAGATCGACGTGGCCCAAGCGGACCTGTTCAAGGTAGGGCGTGTTCCGTGGCGTCACGTCACGAACTACTACGCTTTCGACGAACGGGAACCCATCCTGAACAGTCGGCCTGATGATTTGGTCGACATCGTCAAGGGCCGCCGCACGGACTGTTTCGTCAGCCTGGCGGTGAAGTTCGAGGACTGGTTCTGGGAGAAGCCGACCGGGTCGGAAGCGTCCGACGATGCTCCGCCTGACGGGGTGAAGTATTGGGTTGGTCGCGTTAACACCGATACGGACGGTGCGTTCCAGGGCGGCGACCCGTCGGGGTTCGCGTCTGGTGCCGCTGGGTTGTTGTCGACGGACTATCCAAACTGGCAGAACTACTCGGTGGGATATTCCGCGGTCAGCGAAGACGACTTCATGGCCAGGCTGGACAAGGCCGCGTGGTCCTGTGATTTCACGAACCCGGTAGCGATTCCGGGCGCTATGCAGCAGAACTACGGGTACTACACGGTGTACTCGTTGTTCGCGTCCCTGCGAAAGATCGCGCGAGATCGCAACGACGATCTCGGGTTTGACCTGGAGTCGCGTAGTCCGACGTACATGGGCGGCCAGATCATGGCTGTTCCCTACCTGACGACGAACGACGCCACGGAGAACCCGTTCTACGGGATCGACTGGAGCGTGTTCAGGCCGACGTTCCTGCGCGGTGAGTGGATGAAGGAAGTGACCGTCGTGCGACCGGGCAAGCAGCACCGGACGGTGGTCATCTTCGTCGATTCGACGCTGAACATCGAATGCAAAAACCGCCGCAAGCTGTTCGTGCTTTACAAGGTGTAAGTCAGCGGCTGTAACCAAAACAGAATTTCAGGTAAGGAGATAAACTCAAATGACTCGTACCATGTTGAAGGACAACCTGGGGTCCGAACGCTCGGATCGCTGGTTTAGTCCAAACCTTTGGGGGGACTGCCCGATCGAGGCCATCAAGAATGGAACGGTGATCGGCCGTTTCTTCCAAGATGACTTCGACGGTCCCTGTCCGAACACGGATGCAGGGCTTTACGAAGGGGCCGGGGAGAGTCCCGGCCTCGGATACTTATTCTATGGCGACACGGGCGTGAAGATCAAAGCCCAAGCCGCCGTCGAAGAGGGAGTGGTAGAAGTTGCTGGCAACGGTACCGACAACGACGAGTCGGTGATGTCCAGTGGTTCGCCTTCGTGGATCGTCAGCGATACGGCGGCTGACGCAAAGAAGCTGTGGTTCGAGGCCAGGGTGAAAAAGGCGAGTGTTGCCGACAATGCTTGTGCCCTGTTCACCGGTCTCGGTTGGGACCACGGCAGCGGCGTGTCCGTGGCCAAGACGTTGTGTCTGACCGACGACGATGGTGCGTTGGGTGCCTTCAGCTTTCTTGGCTTCCATGTCGACCATGCTAATGGCGATGCCCTGGACTTCGTCTACAAGGCCGAAGGCCAGGCGCAGACCGTCAAAATCGCTGGACTCGACGTGGTCGTTGCCGATACGTTCATGAAGCTAGGCTTCTTGTACGATCCGGACGCGTCGGCGGCGAACCGGATCAAGGTGTTCCTCAACAATGTCAAGCAATCGACCTACGTGACTGAGACGAACATTGCGGCGGCGACGTTCCCCGATGCAGAGCCGCTGGCGATGGTGTGGGCCGCCAAGGTCGGTGCTGGCGCTGAGTCCAAGGCCCAGATGGACTGGTGGAGAGCAGCCCAGTTCGGATAAACCCATCAATCGACCGGGGGCGGGTGCGCTCGCCCCCGGTGTTTTCATTCGCGGTGGAAACATGGCGGTTATCGCACAAGTGCAAGGAGGCGGCGACGTGATTGATGCGGCAATCAAGCACTCCTGGGAAGCGGGAGCGGTGGCCGTCATGTTGATCGTGATGTTGGTGGGTATCGGCTACTTGATGCGGGCGTTGTGGAACGTCAACCAGCGTTTGGCAGATCGCGTGACTAACCTGGAGAACCAGCTAACTACCAAACTGATGGAGATTGTCGAGGGCACGACCCAAGCAGTGGTAGCGAACACACAGATGTTGGAGCGAACTGCCCAGGCCATAAATAGTCTGGAGTCGGCGGTCGAGCAGTCATTACGCACTCAGCAGGGAATTATGGCGCGCATTGAAGCCTCTCCGTGTCTGATGTCGGTAGCACTGTCTAAAGAAACTCAAGACAGATTGGCGGCAGCGCGAGAGGCGGCAGTGAAGGGAATAATAGAGGCAGCACATTAAACAGCCAATTGAACTGCGTCCCATCAGAACGGGAGATTAGGCATGGCGACACTTAGCGTCTACCAGTATTTCACGGTGACGATTGACGATCGAACTATCCAGGGCGGATCGTTGACGACGGCCAAGAGTGTCACGCTCGGCGATGATGAAGTGGCTGACCAAACTTACCGGGTGGCTCCGGCAACCGCCGTGAAGGTTTGGGACAAAACTGTGAATGCGGCCATGGGGGACTTCGACTTCCTGTGGCTGGAGACCGACTTGGACGTGCTGGTGCAGTTCACAACCGACGCCGGGATCACGGATGCGTACGACGTAAAAGAGTTGAAGGGCTCAGGCACCCCTGGAACGATGGGGCCTGCATTGGTCCTGGCCTCAGACGACACGCAGTTGCTAGATGGGACTATTGACACCTTCGACGGGACTGCCGATACGGTGGATGAAATCTTTGTGTACAACGAATCGGCGACGGATACAGCCAGAGTCCGCCGGGTTGTCGGGACGTAGGTGCATTCCGCTGGGACGAAGTCCAATGGAACGTAGTTCAAAGGGACGGGCATGGGAGGGGTCGCGACATGATGTATTCTGACTTTCGTACAGAGACCGCGGACTTTCTCGGTTGGACGCGGAGTAGCGGCGACTGGTCCAGTGACGAAAGCGATCGTTTAGACGCGATCCTGAATGCGGCCCATCTGCAATTCGTCTACCCACCTATCGCGCCGGGAGAGACCGTGGCGCACCAGTGGTCCTTCTTGCGGCCTACGGCGACGTTTGACACCGTCGCGAGCACATACCTATATAACATGCCGTCGGCGTTTGGTGCGATCGTGGGCGATCTGGTGTACGACGAGGACGAGGACGTTCACCGCATTATCGAGCAAACCACTCCGGGGATGATTGACCGCGAACGAGCAGTGAACGACTACGAGGGTCGCCCGTACCGGTTTGCTCTGCGCCCCAAGAGCGTGTCGCAGACGACTGAGCAGGTGTGGGAGCTAATGCTGTACCCAACTCCAGACGCGGCGTACGGGATTGTCTATCACTATGACGCGAAGGTAGTTGCTCTGTCCGCTGCGAATCCGTACCCGCTCGGGGGTCAAGCGCACAGCGAGACGATTTTCCAGTCATGTCGAGACATTGCGGCGACACGGTACAACGACGATCCTGCCGGCCGTGAGCACCAGCTGTTCCTGGAGCGGCTGAAAGCATCTATCGAATCAGATCGTAGACTGAGCCCCAAGACACTCGGCATGAACAACGACGAGAAGCGAATAGTGTATACACGGCACGGTTCCGAGTTTTCTGTAAGCCTTACCCACAATCTGGGGCCTTAGTCCGGACAAGAGTAGTCAACGCTTTTTCGACAGACCAACCTTTACGGAGACGCGAGTAGAGGGTGATGCGATTGATGCCGAGTTCCTCGGCCCAATCGGTAACGCACTGCGTTTTGCCTTGAAAGGTAACTAGATGATTATACCGCGTGTTGCGAGATTGTTCGGCATGAGTAGCCCACTTGCAGTTGTCGGGCTCATAGTTGCCATCGTTGTCGATGCGCTCCATCGTCATGCCATCTGGACGGTCACCCATGTCGGCGTAAAAGTTCACGAAATCGTGCCATCGTTTGCAGACGGTGATCCCTCGTCCAGCATGGTATTTTCGCCTCGGATCGCGACATCGTTCCAGCATTCTCCCCCAGGCGCGGTAGGTTTTCGTGCCGTCCATGCCATGGCGGTACTGACTATTGCGTTTGCCACGAGCGTAATTTTTCATTTCATCGGGCCTCTAGGGTTCCACGGCAACCGTCCACCCTATGGTTATGGTATGCCCTTGGCTTGGCGGTGTCAATTACAACGGGGCGGGCCTTAACATTATGGAATATTTACTTCCAGCAGGCGCGATTTTGTCGCAGCGGGGTGGATTCTCGTGGAGCAAATACACGGACATCGAGGCCCGGTACGACTTCACTGACTTGGCCACCATGCACACCAGCATGGCGGCCTCTTTCGACGGGACCAATTACCTCAAGACCTCGACCGCCAACGCATTCTCGGCTGACTCCAGTGGCTCGATCTGCCTGTGGTTCAAGGCGACCGAGACATTGGTTGACCAGGTACTCTTTTCCAGCGCGGACGAGGCCAGCGACAACTACCACCTCTACATTACGCTTGGACCGCACGGCACGATCAAAGTCTCGCAGAAGGACAACGACACCACTGATGCCGTTGAATCAACCGAGACAGGCTTCGGTGACGACGCATGGCACTTCCTCGAAGTCCGCTCCAGTGGCACCGCGTGGACACTCCGTCTTGACAAATCAGATCTAACGCTCAAGGTCCGCAGCGGCACCAATTCGGGCGACTGGTTTGCTGACACCACCAACCGTGACCACGTGATGGTCGGGGCGTTAGAGGCATCGTCTGTCATCGCGGAGGGGTATTCCTCGCAATGGAAGACGGACAATGCCGGGACGTCAAACGACGATCAGATCACACTGCCGCTCTCGGCAGCCGGGACGTACAACTTCCGAGTTGATTGGGGCGATGATACGTACGATACGATCACCGCGTACGATCAAGCAGAGGTAACGCACACTTATGCAGCAGGAGCTGGGACATACGATATCAACATCACAGGGACGTGCAGCGGTTGGCGATTCAACGACGGCGGGGACAAGCTCAAGTTCCTTGACGTGATGCGATGGGGCAATCTGCTGATCGGTTCGGAGAATGGGCAGTTCTATGGTTGTGCAAATTTAACGGGCAGTTATGAGGACAATCTCGACACGTCATCCGTGACGAGTATGTACGCCATGTTCTACAGCTGCTCCGCCTTCAACCAATCGGTAGCCAACTTCGACACGTCATCCGTGACGACTATG
>VAPB010048691.1_pt1 | contig 32164 bp, 34 predicted proteins | sample 3395101 | NCBI WGS metagenome assembly VAPB01 (sample SAMN08290433, study PRJNA428436) | hydrothermal vent metagenome | isolation source: Deep-sea hydrothermal vent chimney | place: Indian Ocean: Southwest Indian Ridge | reverse complement strand
TTCAATTGGAGTTGACAGTGGATCTCTACGTGTTAGGTTGGAAGTGTTCGAGTTGATCCCCTTTCCGAGCCCCGGAGTCCCTCACTTCGGGGCTCAACTTTTCCAGTAGAACCATTCCTCGAAGCGACAGACGCCGATCCAGGCCAGCCCCAAAAGGGCCGCGCCGGCACCAAACCACATCGCTACCCCCATATGTCCTCTGCCGTCACCCCGAGCACCTCGGCCACCTTGACGCCGATCGAGATTTTCGGCTCGATCCGGTCCTTCTCCATGTGCTGCCAGGATCGGAGGTTGTACTCAGCCGTCGCCGCGGCCTCCGTTTGGGTGAATCCGGCCGCGAGACGGAGGTTTCGGATGTACTGCCCTGGGGTGAGGGGCTCTTCTGTTTTCTTCATGCGATCGAGTATGCACACGTTCATGCGTCGCGTCAAGCATATAAAAGGCCCGGGGTGGATTAGGTCCCGGGCGAAGGGCTAGGGTATATCAGGTCCCGGCCCAAAGAAAGGAGGAGTTCGATTATACCTTGCGCCCCCCGCTGATGTAGCTCTTGAGGGCCTCTGACAGCTCGATCGTTTTGATCAGACTGCCCCGAGAAGACCCGAAACGGAAGTTCATGATCTGCGTCACCCACGATCCCACGAGGCCGATCAAGAGAAATACGAACCGTTCAGCGGGACCCTCGAGCTGAAACTCCTCGAAGAAGAATCCAGCCAGGACGGTCGCCGCCAGAACCCCGAACGTGGCGAGAACGATGTATGACAGGTGGTTTGCGGCCGGGTCGTTGATCTTCTCTTGCATCTCGCGGGCGCCTTGGATCGACTTCTCGCCGATTTCCTTGATGTCGATGTCCAGGTCCTTGAGCTTGATCTCGAACGCCTGGTCGGCATCCCGCAGCTTCAGGAGATCATCAGGGTCGCCCCCGGTGATGATGGTTCCCAGCTCCTCGATGCTCGAGATTTGCTTATCGCCACCAAGATGTCGGTTGGCTAGTTGGACCGCCATCCCAGCGAGCGGCCCGCCGGCGGCAGCGGCAATCGCCGGAGCGACTTGCATCAAGCCCCGAAACCACTTCTTGTTTTTGAGTCCTTTAAAAAGTCCCATGATCAATTCCCTTCTGTGAGGATGTGCCATGCGAGTGCAGTCACCTGCGGAACTTGGCCGTCACCAATGGCGCCAAGTCGGTCCACCCGATGGGCCACCCCATCAGCCACTCGACCCACATTGGGTTCAGTGTGCCACCAGTCGCCACAGTTGAATGAATCACTCGCCCTAGCAGGCTGTTGCCCGGTACGTTCCGGCATGATTCTGCGTTCCCGTCCTTCCAATCCCGCGCCGTCGGAGTCGGCCACATTCGGCGTGCGCGCCAAAGCAGTTTTTTTCTGGTGCCCTTCCCCCTGTGCGTCTCCTCGCTCGTCGACGTTTCCCCCGCACTCGGAGTTGGTAGCAAGTATCCACAACCGCTTCCTTCGGTGCGGAGCACCAACGTCATCCGCTCCCAACACAATCCACTCCGCATCGAACCCCGCCTCGGCCAGCTCTCCGAGTACACGTCCGAAGTACCCGTGAGACCCAGCAAGCAAGCCTGGCACGTTCTCCAAGAACACGTATCGCGGTCGTACCTCGCGAACCACTCGAATTGTCTCGGGCCACAGATTTCTTTCGTCGGTTTCGCCTCGTTGCTTGCCGGCGATGCTAAACGGCTGGCAGGGAAAGCCTGCCGTAACCACATCGATACGGCCGCGGAACTCAGTCCCGTCAAATGTGCGGATGTCGTCCCAGATCGGGAACAGATCGAGCAGACCGTCGCGCTGTCGCCGAAGCAACACCTCGCGTCGGTACGGGTCAATCTCGACCGCGGCAACGGTGCGCCATCCGAGGAGATGGGTCGTCGCGAGGAGTCCGCCGCCAGCACCCGCGAAGAGGGCGAGTTCTCTAAGAGACCGGGGAGGTAATGCCATGACACTTGACATACCTCCTTAGCCCCTCCAATAACCCAAGGTCGTCTTGCACGTACCCAAGAACCGAATTGCATCGCCGACAGAGCAAGCCTCTAACGTCACCGGTCTCGTGGCAGTGATCAACCACGGGTTCCCTGCGTTTGAATTCGCTACCGCAAGTGGCGCAAACGCCTTTCTGTTTATCCAAGAGGAGCTTGTACTCTTCCGGTTCAAGACCGTACCGACGTTTGATTTCAAGCAGGCGATCATGTTCTCGACGCCGTCCTTTCGTGGCGGCATACCGCTCTGGGTTTTTCTCCCGCCATTCTTTTGAGCGACGCGCCGACTCGCCGGGATGTGCCTTGTACCATCGCTTGGCCCAGTAGCGGTTACAAATCTTGCACCACGACGACAGATAGCCGTCCTTTCGGCGATAGAACTCATCCGTGGGCTTGATCTCTTCGCAATGCGGGCAACGTTTTTCTTCCATGACATTATTCTACCGCGATCAATCATCATCTGCAAATAATACCAGCTCACGCAAATCACATCCGATCCACAATGACACCGATGCACACGTAGTCAGCGTCCAGCTCGGCGAACGTCATGTCCTTCCAGTTCATCGCGCCTCGAGCCCTACGAAGTTGGATACCCTTGAGATTCTCGGGGAGCCCGATCGGCCGGCCGACGACGAAGTCCCGCTCCTTGTCGACCTCGACCAAGTGGAGGCGCTCGAGAGTCTTGGGGTTACACCAGATTTGCCCCTTGAGCGGCTCCTTGACGGGCCAGAAGGCATCGGTGGCTCTCTTGGGTCCTTCGGCCTGGGCCTCGACCTTGGCCTCTTCCAGGGCTTTCTGGGCCTCCTTCTTCTCGGTCGCCCCGCCAAGGTCGGCACCGGCCAAGACGGTCGTGGCCGCCCCGGTGATTCCGAGGGCCTTGAGGAATGCTCTACGATCGGTCTTTTCCATCATCATCCTCCTCTCCGATGAGCTCCTTCCCCACGTTGCGAAACTCGCGGATCCCCTCGCCGAGGTTCTTCCCGAGCTTGGGCAGCTTGTTGATGCCGAACAACAAAGCGCATCCGGCGCCGATCACCAGCATTTCCGGCAGTCCGATAGGGCCAAACATCAGTCACCTCCCCAGGAGAAGGGCGGCGGGTCCGCCGAGGCGCCAGCTGGGCGCCGATCTCCGGCACTCGTCGCCTCACCGAGGCGGATGACGGCGCTACGGAGGTCCCTGATGACGAACTTCACCCACGGCATCTGAACCGATCGGGTGCGATCGCGGAACCACGGAACCCGAATCTTGAGCCAGGACCCGCGACCGGTTGCGTTGAGCGTCTTGTAGATCGTCTCGAGGATCTCCGGCATGGTGATCCGGGCGGGTTCCCCGCGACCCTCCCAGTCGGTCGCCTCCATCTCGTAGTAGCTCAAGAAGCGATCCGCCAAGCCGGTTACGACCTCGATATCATCGAACACCGTCCGGTCCGGCCAGTTGCGGTTCGGCATGGTGATCATGCCGACATCGAGGGAGCCGGCCAACGATCTCGCCCGGTCGTCAATGGCGGTCTCCGCCCGGAACCAGGTCTCCACATCTTCGGTCGGAAAAACCCCAATCTCGCGCCCCTGACCGATCGCCCAGGCGATGTCGCCGTAGAACAGCGAAGCGCTCATCGTGTAGTCCCGGTCATCGATCCGGAGACTATAACCGCCCATGAAGTCCGCCAGGAAGTGAAGAGTTCCGATTACGTTGTGAAGTCTCGCTGTCATGGCAATGCCTCCTCTATGCGTCTGAACAGTTGATCCCCAATCCATCGAGCGACGATCGGATCCAGCGGCACCATGACCACGTCGTCACGATTTACCACTATCATCTTTAGCTCGCCGCACATCGGCCACCCTTGAACCCACAGGGCATATTCATATTCGTCGCCCCAGCACGCCCCTATCCAATAGCACTGGGCCCCCAGGTCACACCACTCGCTGTACACCGGAAGGCCCTTCTCGCTCGCCTCCTCGGAGCTGACGATGTGGAAGACTGGCGGGCTCCTGTCGACAATCTCGGCCTGGGCCACGACCACCCACAGGATCCCCATGCAGAGCAGAAAGAACGCTATCGAGATGACGAGCACGACAAAGGCTAGAGCTGTTCGCTGGTACTTCACATCTGATCCCCTTTCGTTAGTTAATGCGTTGATCCATACGCTAAACATAGGGGAAAAGGCGGACCGCGTCAATAGGTCCAGGCGGCCGGTCGCGGTTTGACGGTATCCCTGTCGATGTGGATGAAGGTCTCTGCAACCCCAATACCGGTGACCCCACACTTGACGGCCGCGGCCAAAAGGCGGAAGCGGTATGGTCCATAGGTGTAACCGAGGCGAATGTCCGCGGCGGCCCGGAGGTGAGCCGAGTTCTTGACTCCGCCGACGTCGCGGTTGTAGCGCTCGCAGCGAATGCCGGAGTTGATGAACACCGCTTCCTCAACCTCGGCGCGAATAGCCTCGAGATCGGCCAGCATGCGAGTCCACGCGGCACTCGTATAGTGCTCTGGAAGCATCCCGAGGTCGCATCCGCACTTGCAGGCGAGTTCGATCATTGAGAAATTGACAGTGAGATCACCCATCGTCGATGTGCTTATCCAGGCGCTTCCTTACGTATTTCACCTCGTCGGAAATGCCTTCTATCTGCTTGGAAATGGTCTTGAACCCCTGCGTGATGACCTCGCCTTGATGCTCCTGGCAACGGTCAATCTCTTCTTCGATAATGCCCTTCACCTTGGGTCGGAAAACCAGCCATGCCATAGCCAAAACCACCCCGCCGACCGGCAAGCCGGCGCCCACTACGCGCAAGATCGTTTCAAGGTCCATATCACTCTTCATCCTTCTGGTACGGCCCCGTCGGGCTTACCAACATTCCCTTTGCCGGCACTGACGTCACCGGCGAACGCTCACTTTCGCCCTTCTTCATTCCCTTAACTTGTGCTAGAGCCTCTTCCCGATCAATGCCGAGCGCCTCAAGTCCCTCCAGTGCTCGCTCGTAGTCTTCCTCGCGTCCCTTCTTGGACTGTCCCGCGCTGCGGCCCGTAACCGAGGATGCGCTCTTAAGCGTGGAATAGAAAAGCGTCTTCAGTAGGCGTTCTTCCAGATCGGCAGCGTTCATCGGGCGATAGGCCGACCCCGAGAAGTAGTAGGCGAGCACTTCATCCAGCGTGCGCTTGCCCTGCTTCACCTCAAGGAACTTCCGTGTATCAGAGCCGAGCGTATCAAGTACGGCGGCGGCGAATGCCTTTTGCGTCCAAGCGTCATAGTAGAACCGTGGCCGTGTGGCTCGGGGGAATGTACTCACCCCGAAGGCGAACCTGGCGCCAGCTTTCAGAAACGGGGTCAACGATTGCGAGATGCGGTTGATAGGAGCTGCGGCTTGCGTCTTTGCAGTCGATACCAGAAGTTCGCCGAACGTGATGGTTCCCTTGTCGTACCGCTGGAGATCGGCGGCGAACATCTCAAGGTCAAACCACTCCAGGAAGTCCGATAGCGCCGAAGGTGTGTAGATGACGCCATTCTCAAGCGTAATGTGCGGGCGGCTCTTGAGCCACGGGTTCGCGGCGATGACCGCGGTCTCGCGTTTCCGGGCTTCCTCGTCGCGATTGTTCCAGAGCATCAGGGCCGCGTAAGGGGCGAGGACACGAACGGCGATGCCTGCCACCCGAGCAGCGCCGTGAGCCGCAGCGACACCCGCAGCAGCCGCGGCCTTGCCGGATCCCGATGGAAGTGCTTTTTGTTCCCGGCCCTCAAAGTACGCATTTGCGGCAATGCGCGGCCAGCGCATTGTATTGATCTTCAGCCACGAGTAGAACGGCGCAAGTCCCTGACGGAGCGTGTCGTTCTCCCATGGGGTGAAGGCACCATAGTCCCCGAGGGTTTCACGTGACACCCGCGCAGCGGCGAGATATGGATCTATCTTGGCGAGCTCGCGGATATCCCCGATGCCACCGACCCGCCCCGCCCAGTGGCGCAAGGGACGCCCCGCCTTGATGTCATCAAGAACCTTCAGATACACCGCACCCCGCAGTAAATCTTCGCGGAACTGCGTCACGTCCTGAAGCGACTGACCGAGCTTGCTCGGCCCCCATTTAAGGAACCCCAACGCTTGCTTCCACGACGACAGATCATGCACATCCGCGAACCGTTGGAACTCGTCCAGCTTCCGCACCTCGCCCATCTCATGACGGAGCGATGAGGCGAACACGCCGTACTCACGCCCCTTCTCGAAGGCGTCGGGGTGCTCCTTGGGCGATGTGCTCATAGAAAGCATCTTGAACGAGTCGCCGAGCTTCTTGAAGGCGGGCAGCTGACCTGCGGCACCGACGGACTCACCGTCACCAAGGGCATTCCGCATGTTGTAGCGGATGGGATTCGTGCGGAGAATCCACCGCTTCCAATACTGCGTAATCGGCGTGGTGAACGAGACCACGACGTTTGACTTGTGCTGTACCGGTAAATCGTCCAGTTGTGTCGCAAGCCACTCGGGAATGATGTACGCCTTGTGCTTGCCACCGACGACCATGGCATCACGGAGGGACGCGATCGGAATCTCAAGCACCTGCGCTCCGTCAGGATCTAGTGCAATTTCCTCCACCAACTTGCCCATCTGCGCTTCGGTGATGGTCTTCGCCATGTAGTAGATGTTGCCACGCTTGAAGTGCCACTCGACGTGACCGATTGGTGCGTTGCCGTTCTCGTCGGGCTTGACGGAATAATGCTTCGCAACGCCTTCCCCGATATCTTGAATTATGTTGTCGCGGTAGATGTCCGTCAGGGCGCGGATCTCCACTTCAAGCAAGTCCGTAGACCAGTCGAGGGACGTACCCTTGCGCCGGCGTGCGTAGCCGCGATACGGTGCCTTCAACTCCCCGCCGTGCCCGCGCCCCCGCGACTGCCGTTCGGCGTCAACGTACTCAAGCACGAAGTGCCGCACGTAGGCGGGGTTCTTCGCCGCTTCCTCACTGATTATGCCGCGCTCAAAGAGGTCATCGCTGACCGTCTGCCACAGGTCGGTACGCATCCGGTGTGCATCCTTCACCGAGGGGACTTGCTCGACCAGCGCATCAACGCGAGACAGCTCGGCGAGAATCTTCTCTTTCGTGACACCCTTCGGTGTGCGGCGTTCCCGCACACGCTTAAGGTCTTCGGCGGTGGCCTCGGGATCGGTCTCGCGGAGGAGGTCCGCCTCCTCTTCAGCGCGTTCCGCTTCGACCTTCATGTCCTCAAGAAACACCTTCTGCCGCAGGAGCTCATACCCCGTCGCATCCACGCTCTCGCGGATCTTCTTCACCCCGCCCTCGATGTACTGCTCCACGTCCTCAATGGCTCGTCGGCGGGCTGTCGCCGCCGCCTCGTGGGTGTGGCGGATCCTCTCGCGGGCGAACGCGGTTTCTTCCGTGCGGGGGATGTGGTGCAGGTACTTGAACCGTTCGGCCACGCCCGTACGAATCGCACGCCCAACGTTCATGATCTTTCTACGCGGGGACTCCAGGCGGTCGGTTCGGTGGAAAAACTTCGCGAGATCTGGGTCTTCGGACTTCGCCCTCTCGGGGGTAAGCCACTTGCGCTCGCGCTCGATGGTGGGGCGCTTGGGTGCACGCTGCGGGATGACTGTGAATCCGCCTTCGGCGTCGTGTTCTTCGGTAGTGGTTTCGGTGGGATCGGGGGTGAACTTGTTTTCGCCCCCAAGGCTCAATGGCATGACAATACCGACCATCTTGCCGTCACGATACAGGGCCAGCGCAGAGAGATCCGAGAGATCGGCGCGAATTTCATCGAATCCGGTCGCGTCCTGCAAGAACCTGTACTTGTGGAAGCCGATCGTGAAATGGTCTACCGCCTCACCCTCGGAGGTCTGTAGCTCAATGGTGTAACCGGTGTCTTTCCCCCAGCTCACCCATCCAAGCTCGACCACGTCCTTGGCCTTCTTCTTGGTGTCGCTCCATATCTTCTTCGTTGTATCTGCCGAGATTGACGGTCCATCAATGTCTATCCCTTTTTCGAGGCGCTTCTTGATGTTTGCCGGGATCTTTGGGGAGAGAAGATCTTTGCGAAGGAGGGCGTCTCTATCCGTGTAGACGGGCTCCTCTGCCTTGAGCGATCCCGCCCATCCCTCGGCGACGCTGTACTTCATCCCCGTACCGGGGGGCGGGATCTTGGCCTTAATGGGCTTGACCCTCTTGGGCCCCCGTAAGGCTTCCCGGGTGGCGTCGTATGACTCACCTTTGGCAACCTGCTTGCCAGTCAGCGAGACGTACAGCTCGCCTACGCCCTCCTTGGTCAAGCGGAACGTGCCGTCGTCAGGGACGCGAAGCTCCACGCCGGGGATGTCAGCATCGGCTTCGAGATCCGGGTAGACCTCCTTCAGCTTCTCGGTGACCCACTTCTTCTGTTCGGGGGTGAAGCCGTGCTTACCGGTCTTGGAGTATCTACGGTCAATCTCTACCTTGTCAGTTTCGGCGACGGTAGGTTCGATGATTACCATCTCGCCGGCTACCGCTTCTTGCACTTCCGCGTCACCGGCTTCTGGCCGGGCTTCCTCTGCTTGTTGTAGATCCTTGCCGCGCTCCGCTTCGCCACGCGGTCGGACTTCCCCTGCGCCTTCAATTTCCGCTTGATCGCCAGGTATTTCTTCGGCACGAGTCACCCCCTTGGACCCCTTTTTGAGGAAAGCCCGATAGAATTCTGGGATACCGTAGATCTTCTTTCCTCCAACGATCTCGTTTTGAGCTTCGACATCGCTGACAAATCTTCGATTCGGCCCGAAAGCCCAGCCAACACCCTTAACATCGTCTACTTCCGCGCCCTTGATGTCGCCATGGTGCCCGCCATGCGGCGCAACCAGAACCCGCCCGTCATTGGTGAGCAAAGCAACTCGGGAGTTCTCGTCCCAAAGCTCGGAGAACTCCTTCTCGGCCATCTCCCAGGGCTCCTTTGATACCGGGCCCTCCCCGGCTCCGAGTTCGGTCACTTCACCGGTATCCGGCGCCGGCTGCTTGCCGCGCTGCTTGGGCAACGCGAGACCGGTTTGCTTCTGTTGCTCGGCCGCGGCCGTCTCGATCTGCTCGGGGGTCGCCTCCATCGGCTCGACGGAGTTTCCTGCGTCGTTGAGTTCCTCGATGCGCTTCTGGTAGACGTCCGGCGGGATATGACCGGTTTCACCGCTCCACTTATGGAACGCTCGAACCGTGTTGTCGGGGCCCATGGTCCCATCGGCCCACTGGCCGAGGAGGCCGTTGTTCTGCTTCAGCCACTCAGGAGCGGCCCTCATGCGCCCCTTGACCATGGCGGTCGGACCCTCGGGCCTGCCCTCTACGCGGCGTTGTGGGACCGCCTGGCGCTCCGTGGGCGGCGGTACGGCGGGCTTCTCCGCTTCCGGCTGTGGTTTCTCCGCCGGTGGCGCCTCTGTCGACCTGGCGACCCAATCCTTGCGAACCTGCTCGAGCGCCCCTTGATTGTTGGCGTCCCTCGCTGCGTTCGCCCGTTTCAGAAACTCGGTCCTCGCTTTGAGATCCGCGGCTGATGTGGCCCTATCGGGGTGGATGTCCTTGACGAACTCCCGCCATGAAGTGCGGACCTCGGGCGTCACATCTCCTTTGACGGGCGATTCCCACACCTGGCGGTAGGCTTTGGCGACTGCCCTGGCGTCTGCAACTCCGCGCAACCCGCGCCACAGGATCCGGCCGATCTTCGCCGCGCCGTAGATCCCGAGGATCCCCGCGGCCGACTCCGCAGCCGCAACCCCGGCGCCTTTGATGTTTCCCTTCTCGAGTTCCGGAGTCGCGCCAATAGCCGCGAATTCGCCGGCTAGAGCCGCTGGCCTGGCGATGGCGCCCGTGACCTTCGACGCCGGGCCAACAGCGGCCAGAGGAACGTAGGGGAGCGCCTGAGCCCCAAACTGGAGAACCTTCTCGGCGATGTCGTACAGCCCGGAGGTTCCGGACCTGATTTCCCCGCCGGTTCCCGCTGGGACGCCCATCCCGGTCATCCCCGCCTGGGCCCCCTCCCTCAATCCCTGAATCGCATCGTTGACGGTCGGCTGGTCTCCCGGCAAAACAGCATCGGCGATCTGGCTACCGATCTCAGGGCCCATGAGTAGCATATGAGCAGCGGAAAGGCCGACATCCGGAGCGGCCCGCGCGAAGTCGGTGACCGCACCCTGGCCGAGCTGGTAGAGCCGCCGAGCTCCACGGCCGACGGGCCCTGGGATGGCCTCGGAGATTGCCTGGCCTGGGAGTGGGCCCATTGTGGCATCAGACGGCGCGAATGATCCCGTCTCGGTGTTGACAGCCGGCGTCTCCTCTGGCGCGTGTGACGGCTGCATTGGAGGCCTGGTGATTGGAGCGGTACCATGCGATGCCTGCAGCGGAGGCGCCTGGGCTGCGATCTGGCCGCCATGGGGCGACTTCGGGGCCGGGGGCGCGATCACTTCATCCGGCGGCGGCATGGGCGACGGACCCTCGGGGACCTGGGCGATCTGCGATCCCTCCGGAACCGGAAACATTTCTTCGGCGAACGCTAGAATCTCGTCGTCAGTCGCGTCGGACGGGAAGGAGAAACGCTGCCCCTGAATTTCGACGTTCTTACGCCGGGGCTTGTAGACATCGCCCCTGGCCTGCTCCTCCGCCGGCAGCCAACGATTCGAGATTTGTGCCATTTAACGCCTCTGGCTCTGGCTTGCCATCCGACCGGTCCGGGGGTCGCGGTTGACGACGGTGACGAACTCCTCTCCCGGAACATCCAAGAATGAGGCATTCCCAGGCTCCTCGCCCATCCAATAAAGCTGGTTACCGACCCTGCCGCGGGCGTAGTCCTGCTCCTGGGGCGCGCTGCGGTCCTTGTAGCGAACCGACGACCCATCAGGCAATTGCATCGTGCCCGCGCGGTTCCCGAGGAGCTTCTCGTACTCTGCCTGCATTCTTGCCTGTTCCTCCGGGCTCGCGGTGGGCTCGTTCTCCTTCGGGGTGCTCGGTCTTTCGCCCATGTAGGTGACGCTGCCCTCGGCGAAGTTGAGCCGCATGTCGGCCCCTGGGCCGACCGCCTGCCTCGCCGCCACCCGGTCGAAGTCATACAACGAGCCCGGCGTCGGCTTCGGTGTTGGCGTGGGCGCCCCGAGCTTGGTCGCCTGGTCCATCAGGTAGGGCAGCGCACGAGGGGCCGCCCTGGCCGCCCCAGGCATCGCGTCGAGGAATCCGGTCGCCCTGGCCGCGCTCGCTTCGGTCGGCAAGCCGTAGAGGTCGCTTGCCTGGGGAGCCGGCGGACCGACAAGGCCGCCCTCACCCGGCATGGGCGTTGCGAGAAAATCATCGAGGCCCCACCTGCTCGTTGGTGTTGGCACGTTACCAGCGGCCATCTGCTGCGGAGACATGGCCGCTTGCTGAATCCCCTCCATCCCCTGCCGGCGGTTCAGCTCCTCGGTGAGGCGGGCCTTTTCGCTCGCGGCGAACCCCGAAGCGGCATCTCCCGCACCGAACGCGGTACTCATGTTGCCCATCATCCCCGCTGTCCTGAGACCGGTAGCAACCCCCTCGCCGCCCGGTTGACTGGCAAGGATCCCGGTGATGATCGGGATAATGACTTGTGCGGCTTTACTGGCTACTAACGCTTCCATTCCGCCCTCCTACTTGAAGAGTCCGCCTTGCTGCTGAGTCGATCCGACTGCTGACTGCGCCTGACCGAACGGCGCATACAAGAGCTTCTCGCTCATGGCCTGGCGCCGCGCGAAGTCCTCGTAAATCGACTTATTCAAGTCCTCTGCGACTCCGCGGTAGATCTGCCCCGCGGCCATCCCGCGATCTGTGGCACCCGTCTCGCGGCCAAAGAGCCGATCCTCGAGTCCACCGTACAAGTTCGCCGCCTGAAAGGCACCGCCCATCTCCCGATTGATGCCGCGCTCCTCGCGTCCGAGCTCGCCCTCGATGAGGGATGGCAACATGCCCGCCCATGCGTCGGCGGTGTCCTTGCCGACGGCGTTCGATCGGCCAAGACCCATCAGGGTGCGATTTTGCTGGATCATCGGCATGGTCATCGCCTCGAAGGCTCGTCTTGACGCCTCGAAGGTGGGTGATGTGGTTCCGGTCGGCAACGGAGCAATCCGCGACTTCGCGGCCGTCCCGCCGGCGCCGAACGTCGAGCGTGGCGGCTGGGGCAGGCCGGCCCCTAGAACCTTCCGCTTGGATGCGTCCACGCCCGCCCCGGTGGCCGCTCCGGCTGCGTTCATGTACCCCGAGGGAGCCGCCATGCCTGGGATCTGATCGGCTGCCCAATCGAAGATCGGGGCGGTCCCGGCAACGGGGCGGATCCATGGTGCCGCGAAGCCCATTCCCGCGGACGGGTCCGGATTCATCGCCATCCCCATGTTGCCGCCGGTGTCGGTTACGGGCTTGAAAGTGCTAGTTCCGCCGAAGTCGGCATCGTCGCCCACACCGCCGTCGCCGGTTCCGGGCAAGGTGCCAGTTCCGCCACCACCGGTTCCGTCATCTGAGTCTTGCTGGAACTCCTCATTCTGCTTGGGGTAAAACAAGTCGTAGATCTGCTGAATCACGGGACTGGCACCCGACCAGAAGTCCGAGCCGCCGAATCTCGACCCCGCTCCACCGCCACCGTCATCATCAGCGACCATCGCCTTGGCTGCGGCTCCATACCTATCAGAGTTTTGATTTATGCTTCCCTCGAGCCACGACTTGTATTCCGGATTGGTATTGACGTTATTTTGCCAATCTTCGTAGCTTGGCTTTATATCGAGTCCGTTTGTGGCGCCCTGGTAATTTGCGTAACTTGTGAGACCTTCGCCACTACCCTTCGCCACCCGCTGGCCACTGGAGCCACCGGCGGAGCCTCCAACGTCCGGATTTCTGCCACCGTACCCTGGGAACTTGATCCTCGGGTCCGTATGAGACCTAGGGGCAAGCTGCGCCCACTCGGGAACCGAGATCCCTCGCGCCTTCATCTCCTGCACGGCGTTGTAGCTGAGCTGCGGCCCCGCGTAGTCGCCCGGAGACTGACCGGCAACGTCGGTATACCTCGAATCACCTGGGTACTTATCGGCCAGGGTCTGGAATCCGCCCTCGGGACTGTACCCGTAGTTTCCGCCGGCCTCCATTCCTTGACCGCTCCACCAGTCGGTATTTCGATCTGCCCAACCTTCCTGTCGGGAAAAATCCCGCTGAGCTGGCGCTACCTGGTCGCCCCCCCGAGGATTGACGAGGTAGCCCTTCTGACTGCGAGGGCGTCCCTGCTCGTCTATGTAGGCAACCTTCCTGCCGCCCCCGCCGACTCCCCCGACTCCAAGGCCGAGCGACTGAGGCCCGGCAGGTTTGGCCGGTGCGATCGGGTCGTTCCCCGTCTGCGGTGTGAGGCCCCCAGCTCCCGGCATCGGCTTGCCTGGTAGCCCTCCCACGGGCGGGGTTCCACCGGTGCCGTCATCAGTGCCGCCGGTGCCGTCAGTTGTCACCGGAGGTGGGCCGCGATCCGTGCTCACTATCGACGGATCGGTCCTGCCGAGCCCATGCCCGCCGGGCAACCGCGGATTGTCGCGCCACTCCGGATACCCCCAGTCGGTCTCCGCCTCCGAGAACCGATTCCCCATCAGAGGAAGGCGACCCTGGAATCCGCCGATCGCTGTCGAAGTGTCGCCAATCAGGTCTTCGAACTCAGGCGGCAGATCGGGCGTTACTGTCATCTGTCCTTTGCTGCCCATGCGCTCCCTCCGTCAGGTCATAAGTCATTATCGTGGCGTACCGCTTCATCCCGTGGAAGATCCGATGAATTCTTTCAATTTTGGGGTTCGGGCAGATACCGAGAAGGTTCTTCGCTCCACAGGCGCGGGCGATATCTTGGATCTCGGTGTAGATCCGCTTGTGAACGTCTCGCGGTGCCGGCTCATCGAGGCTGTACTGCAGGACGGTCATGTTCGTGGTGCCGTAGAACTGCTCGATCTGGACGAGAAAGTGACCGACCATCTCCGCATCCTTGATGAAGGCCAAGCCGAACAGTGTCGAGGGCTTGTCCGAAAAGTAGTGAGCGTAAATCATGTGGACGAGCTGATTCGGGTTGGCGGCTGCGTCGTCCATCTCGCAGAACGCGAAGACCCGGTCCACCAGAGCCGGCATGTAGTGATCCGCCAGCTCCTCCTCGCGAACCATGGGCAGCATGAACCAGCGGGCCATCAGTTGTCCCCCAGGCGTTGCAGCTCACACCATGTAATGTACGCTTCGCCCCCGCTGTCTCCCACCAACGTTACGGAAAACGCTTCATCATGGTCGATCCACGTCTGGATGTGATCAGCGGCGGCCATCTTGAAAGTGAAGTCGAAGGTGTGCCCTTGGGCCTCCTGAAGATCCGGGAAATAGGCGCGAGAGTGGCAGCCATCAATTAAGTCACCGCCATCGGTCTTCAAATAGCCAACGAACGGAAACGGATTGACGGCCAACTTGTTGGCGATTGCCACATGCAACCGCAGGCGATACCGACCCGCGGACAGGTACAGCTCATCATTATCGCTGACATCCCAAAAGCTGCCCGTGTTCCAAATCGCCGACTGCCAAGAGATATCCTTGGCCGTACTCGTCCATGTGTAGTTACTCGTCCGGTGGAGCAGGCAACCATCGTAGGGGTAAACAAGATCGGTGATATCCGCCTCGACGTGAGTGTGAGCGTTCGGATCGTGGGCAAGATCGGTGATATCCGCCTCGACGTGAGTGTGAGCGTTCGCGACCTCGACCCAGGTGCCGGCATCGAAATAGAGCTTCGCTTCGTCGTCGGCGTGGTAGAGCTTGTTCGCCCCAGTTGCTGGCGGACGATCGGCGATCACCCCGCGTTGCGAAGCATCGCGGACTCGGTCGCCCAGGGTGGCGTGACCGAAATTGAGCGAGAACGCCAATTGCTCGAGGTACTTCGTCACCGCAGAGTCTTCAAACCCGCCGGCGGGGATCTGAGGGAAATGAAGCTGAGTCGGGAGATCCGTCATCGAGTCCCCCTGGCCCCGCCATTCATCACGGCCCCGCCGAACGTCGTCTGGTACTGGCCGCTTGAGCTGATGTGCATCGTGAAGGCTCGGGCGCTCTGCATGTGGTGGGTCTTCTTCTCCTTCTTGCTGTGGAGGTCGATCGGCTTCGTGGCGGTGTACTCCTTGGTTTCGCCCTGGTCCGTGTGTCCGAGCTTGACGAGAATCGTCTCAGACGGCGGTGCCCCTTGGACAATGTAGGGAATCCACCACTCGGCGTCGTTGATCGTCTTAAAACGTCGGCGGTCGCCGAAGTCGTTGTAGCCGGTCTCCATGGTCGAGGTGATGTCGTTGGCGCCGTCACTACCTCCGGTAGCCGTGTAAACCTGCCCGCCTGGATCGCCGATGATCGTGTATCCGCCAATTTGATTGCATTCCTCGAAGGTCAGCGTTTGAGCGTCGATTACCCCTGCGAGATCCTCGTAGGCGATCGGATCGGCCACGTTCATGTGGAGGCCCGCGGTGAGAGAGTGGTTCCCGTATGACACGGGGAACATGGCCTGGTCCGGCCAGGTGATCATCACTCCCGCGTCAATGGCGTCGCCGGACGTGGGGAAGAAGAACCAGATTTCATTGTAATAATGGTCGTAGTACCCCCAGGAGCGGCCCGCGTAGTTAACGTCCCAGGTGGCCTGAATGTACGCCTGGATGTGCTCCCCGAGGGAAACGACGTTGACTCCGTCGAACCGCTGAACGGCGCCGTTGTTCGCGAGGTAGACATCCGAGCCGTCCTCGAGCTCGAACAGGGCCGCCGGCGAAACGGGCCCGCGGATCCCCTTCCGGACGAGATCGACGCGGAACGGGGCGTTCCTGTCGATCTGGGCGGTCATCGTATAGACCGACTTCTCTTTGTAGATCGAGGTCGAGAGATTGCCGCGCTCGTTCATGGCGATGATGTTGCCCTCTGTGTCGGCCAACCTGAAAATTTGGTTCTCGCCACTATATCCAGAGTCCGGGTTGAGCCAGTCGGAGACGTAGACAAGGAGGTCTTCCGCCAGGATGAGGCGGTCAGCACTCACCGCCATCGCGAGCGCCTTTGGAGGAGCCCCTCCGATGTCGCGGTACGCGGAGGTCTCGCCATCCCACAGCTTCGGCTGATCGCTCCCGTTCACCCCGAGAAGCAACAATTGGCCCGATGAATCAAGCGTCCGAAACTGGCAGTGTGACAGCGGCCCGCCGCGGAGCGCGTTCCCCGCCTCCGTCACGTCCGTCCAGGTCCCGGTGATCGGGTCGTAGTGGTGCCAGCCGGCGTCGGTGCCCATGACGATTCGGTCGCTCTCAAGAGGATGATTGAAGGCCATGAAGCCCATGGGCCGCTCGTTCACGTTGTCCGCAAAGCCCGCGAGGCCCGGACGTTTGATCATCTCGCCTCTGCGATACAGCCAGTTGCTACCCGAGAGAAGGGCGTCCGGCGGCACGTTGAACTCGTGGACGTTCGTGAGGACCCCGCGTTGGGGGAGCGGCCAAGGTTGAGACATCGTCATGGCGATACTATGACCAGTCTCTCCGCGTGCGCGCCTAGGGCGATAATCGTCATATACGCGCGCTGGAGATTCAAGGCACCAGCGCTGGTTTGCTTAACGCGCATCTTGACTTGCTCGCCGTAGGTTTCGGTCGAGACAAAGAGAAGCTCAACGCCCGTGGGCTGCCCAGTTACCGAAGGCACGAACTTTTCATGGAAGGCAACGCCACCATGGGAGGCATTTACCATCCGATAGCCAGTGGCATTCGTTGCGAACTCCGCGAAGCAATGCACGAGATAAAGCGGAGAACTATCCGTCGATAGCCGCTGATCCTCAATCCAATCGCTCGCAGCAACAGCCTCGAGCCAGGTATCATCAAAATTGGTGTGTGCCGTGAAGTCAACGTAGGTGTGAGCCACAGCCGGAATAGACTGATTCGTTACGCGGCTCATGTGGGCCCACACGCCCCCGAAGTGCTTCATGTTCGCCAACGTCATCGCGAGCGACTCCCGGCCGGTGTAGTAGTCCGTGATGGTGGTAACCGGCGGGTTTGTTAGGTAGTTCGTGAGGGTGTACTTCGGGATCGGGTTGTTGTCGTTGTCCAGCGACCAGTCGGCAGACGCGACCACGTCGCCACCGGCCGCGCCGTTGAGAAACTCCGCCAGGACCGTGTCCGCCGGGCAGCCGGTAATCAACCGGAGGACGGTTTCGAGATCGGCGATCGCCTCGTCCGCGGCGTGTAGCGGTGACTTTTGGGTCAGCCGCTTGGTCTTGAGCTCGTCAGCCTGGGCCATTAGAGCGCCTGGAGGCCCGCGGCCTCCGGTCCCATCCGCAGGACCCACATGTAGAACGCCTCGCACTCGAGGAGCCCGCCACTGCTTTGCCACACCTTCGGAACCAGGTGATCAGTGGCAGCAAACTCACGGAAGAAAGTCAGGTTGACCGTGGTCCACTCCGTCGCGCTTGTGGGCGGAATGTAGATTTCCTCAATGAGGGCGGCGCCAGATGTCTCGACTCTGATGCGGCGCAGGCCGGTGTTGTTGGCCTCGAATCGAGCGAAAAGGCTCACGAAATGGAATCCACCGGTGATGATCTCGACATCATCTTCGGCGGCCGCGATCCAATCGTCGGGGTAGTTGTCGTTGACGGTCGAGGCCACCGGAAGGGTCAGCGTGGAATCGGCCAAGTCGAGCGCCACGGCCGTCTCGACCACGCCGTAGGGCCCACCGATGTCCAGGGCTGTCTTCCAAGGAACGGCGTGTGCGTCCGCGGTCGGCAGGTTTGCAACCGAGAAATCGCCCTGACAGACCACGTTCCCGCTCACGTCCGCGTCGAAGAGGGCCGACAGGACAGTATCGGCGGGCAGTCCCAGGAGGAGCCTGACGACCGCCTCCAGGTCCCGTATGGCCGTCCACATGGTCGAGGCTGCCGTGGTAGCGCCCGCGATCCGATCGGTTTTAAGCTCATCCTGAGCGCTCATGGGCTATCTCCGATGTCCGGGGATCGGCCTGGACTGGGGCCGGGCTTGGCCCGAATGCCGAGAACTCTCGATCCAGAGGTCGTTCATGAACCGCTCGGCCTTCGACTCCCACTTGATGTCATACTGCTCGTCGCCCGGGAAGTAGTCCTGTGCGATTCCCACGGCGTTCCATGTGATCGCCATTTCCGCCTGGACGAGGAAGTCGTCGCTCTCGCCCGTGGTAAGGCTGGCGAGAAATGCGTAGTGAAGGAGCTTGAGGGTGTACGAGGCGTCAAGCGGCGTGTAGTAAATCTTGTCGGCATCCAAAGCCCACACCGCCGGCGGGCCCTGGAACGTGGCATCGGTGGGGTCCGGGTACAGCTCCCACCACTCGGTAATCTCGACATACCTCGGGTACTTCAGCCCCTGCTCGGTGGAGTCGTACCAGAACATGTCAGCGTTGAGGCCCTTCCGGCGCCGCTTGCCGCGAGGCTTCTTCCACAGTGTCGGGATGTCCTCGGTGTAGTCCGTTTGGGTGCCGCTGATCGAAAGCGTGGCCTCGCCCCAGCGGAGATCAAATCGGCCGAGGATCTCGCGCCGCGCCATGTTGACGCAAAAGAACCGCTGAGTATCGCCGAAGACCTTGTCACCATCGGCAACGCCGGACTCCTCGCGATGCAACCAATCAGCAACCCGGTCGCCGATATCGTCGATCGTGACGGCGGCCATGGTTTACCCCTTGTCGGCTTTGAGGCTGGCGATGTACTCCTTGACCATTGGGACGGTGAGCATGGTGCCATCCTCGAGATTCAGGCTCGCCGTAACCTCGCCGAGGTCAAGGCTGGCCCTCTTCATGGCGGCCATCGCGGTCTTGGAAACCTGGATGGATGGCTCGGTTTTCTCGTGCCTCAAGATGTGAACACCGAACCACTCATCCCCTTCGACGAGGGCGACCTGTTGGGGCAGCGTTGCGGCGAAGACTCCGCGACGAAACTTGACCTTCTTGGCACCCGTGAGGTTGCCGATCTCGTAGCCGGGGAATCTCGGACAGAGATACGTGACGGATTCCATTTTGCACTCTCCAAGTCAGTGCAACCGGGGGGCCCGAAGACCCCCAGGTTGCGGGTTGATAATCAGCAGTAACCGTTGACTTCGCACCTGAGCACGAGGCCGCTGAGGTTCTTGTCGTTCGCGAGCGCCTCGGCGTTCGAGAGGTGATAGGTGAAGTCGCCGCCGTCGTACTCGTTGGTTCCGTCCTCCACCGTGCAGACGATGGCACACTTGTCACCGATGTTGACCCGCACGGGGTACGGGAGCGGAATGACGGCGTGAATCATGTCCTGGGGGAACACAATCACGCCCGAGCTCTCACCGGTAGTGTAGTTCCAGAAGATGAGTTCGATGTCGTTCGCGGTATGAGCAACGTCGGACGGGTCATCGATCTCGAGGGCGGTCACGTCCCCGTTGTACGTGAAGACGATTCCCGTGTCGGGCACGAAGATATCGTGCTCGGTGGTGGCGATCGGCTCCTGGGTCATATTCGCGACCTTGCCAGTCTCGATGCTGGCCTTGATCCAGTACGCGAGCTGACCGTCGATAGTGCTGGCTGCCCAGTCCTGCGGCGGCACAAAGGTCATCGTACCGTCCTGCTCCCAGGCGTAGTCACCAGTGGTGCCGGTCGAGCCGCTACCGTCGTAGACGATCGAGGCATCGAGAGAGACCCAGGCGGTCCCGTTCCAGTAGTCCCAGCCGACAACGCTTGCCGCGTCATAGGTCGCCGGGGTCACACTCATGTCGAAAGCGATCTGCGGGAACGGCACAGCCGCACCAAAGATCACGAAGTCGACGAGGGCAACCGGGGTGTCCGGGAAGAACTGGTAGTTGGCCGTGTAGCCGGCGCCCGCGCTGCATAGGGATAGGTCCTGGTACTCGGCCGCGCTGGCGTCGTACACCTTGCAGAGTGCTGCGGCCTGCTCCGTCGAGGTGTTCGCCGGGTACTGGGTGTACTCGGCGATCGCCGCCTGGATAAAGGTCTCCGAGACGTTGCCGATCAACGCCTTGAGCTTGGTGTTGACGTGGTCGAACTCGAACTGGTATCCGCCCTTGATCGCGGGCGGAATCAGGTTTGAAATTGCATTGAAGCCCGGCATCCCCGTGATTGCATCTATCGACGCCCACCCGCCATCGACATAGACCCCATCGAGGGTGATATCGATGGTGAAAATGTAGAGACCGCCGTGCATGGCCGGGGGGCCGTGCTGCTTCACAACGCTTGCTGAAAGTGCCAAGAGAGCCTCCTGGGTTAGAGGGGGGCCCCAACTGGACCCCCATAACCGCCTCCGAAACTACGCTCCTGCGTAGGCTGTTGCGTTTTTGATGATTCCCATGGTGCTGTCGGCGTTGAGCCATTCAAAGCCGATCTCGCCCAGGTACTCACCGATGTTTCGATCGTCACCGGGTGCCTGCCGGTTCGGCAACCACTCGGTGTCGTCCACGTAGTTGTATTGGATTCTGTCCGGGTCGACCACGAAGCCCCAGTCGTTGAAGGTCGCCGACTTGGTGAGGAGCTTCTCCTCGACGATGTACAGGGTCCCGCCCGCTCCCCGCCACGACTTCATGGTCATGCCGAAGGTGTCGGTTTCCGGTACGTCGCGGAGATGGACGGAGTGAGCGTCGAACATCGCCTCGAGTGACTCCATGAGGAGGTTGCCCGCCAGCAGGAGCTTCTCGTCCGACCCGTCCTCGAACACATCGTAGACGAACGAGCGCCAGCCGTTGAGGGTCACGGAGCCGGCGAAGTTCTTGATGTGGGTGGTGGCGAATTCCACCATTCCGCCGGTCCCACGCTTGACCTCGTCGCCGGAAGTGTCCTCCCAGGACTGGCCAAAGAGCGCGGCCCACTCCTTCTCAGTCTCGTGCAGCAACAGGGCCTCGCGCTGCGCCCGCTGCCGGAGGGCTTTGGTGCGGAGCCGGGTCTTGAGAGCGGTACGAGTCGAGCTGGTGGAGTTGCGGAAAATCTGGCAGTAGTTGTTCTGCTTGCTGACGTCGTAGGAGATCGCCGTCGGGACGGACTGCCCCTCCTCGTGCGCCGTGCCGATGACCTGGAGGACGTCGTCCACGAGCCAGGTCGCTTGGGTGCCGGTGGAGCCCATGCCGCGCTTGATCGCGATGTCGTCGGCTCCGGTCGGGTCTGCCGTCACCAGAACACGTTCGAGGGTCCGAGTGTTCATGATGACGTGGTTTTTGCGAACGTTGTAAGCGTAGGCGATACATTCGCAGGTGTCGGCCGCCGCGGCCGTCTGCGCGTCCGGAACGTCGCCAACGGTCACGACGAGCTCTCTGGTCGGGTAGGACCTCTCGAACCAGTTGAACTCCGGGTCTGTCGCTTTACGCTTGCCGACTCTCGTGATGAGAGTCATCAAGGGGATTGCATTGGGATAGAGTTCCGAGATGCCGAGTCGCCACATCAGCGGCCGCTCGCCGCTGACAAAGTCGTCGGTGGAACGCATCCCGAGGACGCCTTGCATAATTGCTCTCCTTATGAAGCATCAAGGACCCCCTCGATATCCGCATCGAACCTTTGACCGCTCCGGTGCGCCGCAGTCTTGCGCGCCGTACCGCCGCCCCTACGGGACGCTCGCCGCTTTCGCTTCGCTGCTCCGGTTGCGGCGGCGCTGGGCTTCTCACCAGCCTCCGCCTCATCGGCTAACTTGATCGCTTCTGCGGTAGCCTTACGGGCCATGAAATCGGAAAACCGATCCCTGGTCCAGGCTGCCGACTGCTCCGAAGCGAGGATACTTCGAACGACTTGGACTGGTGCGACGGTCTGAAGGTAGACATCGAAGGAGTCACGGGTTTCCTGATCGAGGAGCTGTTCATACTCCCCGCCGGCTTGTTCCGCCACGTACTTATAGACTCCGTCAACGTGCGTTTTGAAGGCGTTCGTTTGCTCGGTCGCCACGGCCCTTCTCGTATCTGCGGCCTGATACCTCTGCCCATCGAAAAGGCTCAGAATCAACGACGCGACCATGGGGTCCCTCTGGACAAAATCCTTGATCTCGTGATCATTCGGAAGCGAGTTCGCGATGTGCTCGAGGACTGGCGCGTACTGCTTGCTGACGTTCGGGAGGGCCTGTAGAACAGCATCCACGGCTTTGACATCGAACGGTGATCCGTCCTCCGCGGCCGGCGCCGTCGCCTGTTCGAGGGCCGTTATCCGGTCCTCGTAGGCGTGCATTTTCGTGGCGTGAGTCTTCTGGAGAGGGGCGAGTTGGCCTGCGGTCTCTTGCAGAGCGCGGAGGATTTTTGCCTCATCGGGGGTGCAGTCGAATTGGAACGCCTCGGCGCCCGCTCCGAACGTCACCGCCTCGGTAAGCTGTGCTTCCTCCGCCTCCTCGGCCACTTCCTTTTCTGACTCCTCTTCCTCGGCGTCCTTCTCTGGCTCGATGACTTCGCCCGACTCAACAGCTTCGGCGGTCTTGTCGTCGTCGGCTTCTTGCGGCTCCTCTTCCTTGGTCTCGGGTTTGTCGTCGGCTTTGGCCGGCTCCTCTTCCTCAACCTCTGGCTCGGGACCGCTGAATACCTCGTCCGGGTCCGTCTCGTCGTATGATTCCAGGGCTTCTTGCTCTGGAAGATCGTCGAGATCGTTATGCTCCGCCTTTTCTGTCTTCTTATCGGCCATTTCGGTCCTCCCGCATTCCGCATTTGCTTGGGCGGTTGGCTGTGGCGCTCCCCGAACCGGACGGGTCGGCGCAGTTGGCTACACCCCGGGCTGCCATTATGGTCCTCGGGATGTCCGGCAGCTTCATTCTTCTTCCTCCTCGGCCTTCGTGAGCTCCGAAACGCGATCCTGCAATCTGCTGACATCGCCTTCGACGCTCTCGTAGACACTGAGGATCAGACGGGCTTGATCAATGTCGCGCACGATTCCTCGGATCTCGCCGAGAACGAACACGGCTTGATCAGACGTGAACTCGCTTGGATTGATTCGGAGGGAAACGTCGATCACCTTTTCGAGGATCTCCCAGGCATTGTCTTTGGCCTTGCTCAGGGTAGCCTTCGCCTCGCGGCCGCTGGCCTCAAGATTCTTCTTGCGGGCCATCCGACTTTCGAGCTGCCGGCGGCGCTGCATTCGCTCGCGCTGGACTGCCGATTTTTGCTGTCGTCGCTCTCTCATCACGCACCTACCGTCATCTCATCCGGAACCGGTGCGAGTTGTCCCCTCGCACTCATGGTAGCAACTTCTTCGTCTTCAACAACCGTCGGCGGCGGCGGCGGCTGGACAAGGAACCGATCCCAGTGACGGAATCCCATCGTCCGAGCCATCTCGCCAAAGAGCATCGGGAGATTGAACATCGCCATGGCCTCGGGACCGGCCTGGGCGAGCACCTGGAAGAACTGCATAACCGTTTCGGCCGTCCGGGAAGGATCGACCGGGCTGGTTGCGTCGACCTTGATGTAGTCGAAATCGCCATAGAGGTCGTACCTCTTGACGAGGACGCGCTCCGCGCCGCCGAGCTGGTGGACGAGGTCGCCGCTGATCCGCATGTACTTATCGAAGGACGTGAACTGCTGGCGATCGGCGACGGCTCGCATGATCGCGGGCTCGATCGCCATTTCGTCCACGAGCTGGACAACTTGGATGATCCGCTGAGAAGCCATCTGCGTGACGAGGTTTACCTCGCCGAGGGTCCGCCTGGTCGGCAACGGCATCCCGGACATCGGGTCAGACGAGCCGAACTCGCGTTGCATCTGCTCCATCATCCACATGGCCTTTTCGAGGTAGTGGCCCGTGGAGTCCGGCATCTCGAGCTGACTGACGGCGTCCGACCAACTCATTCGCCCCTGCATGATCAGCTGGAGAAACTCGGGCGTCCCCTTGATATGCCCGGCGATGTTCGACGAGTAGAGGTCGTCGCTGTCGATCAGCTCAGGGAAGTACATCAGGGAGTTGTTGATCCGCTTCATCGTGTAGGTGTAATCGGCGTTGACCATCCAGTTGATGTAGTTCTGGAGGCCGCGGACGTGCTCCGCGTAGCCGGGGTTCGAGAAGACGTGCGGATCGGGCTGCACCTCGCCGACCGAGTAGCTGTACCGCTGGTGCCAATTCGGTTTCGGGTAGGCGGCGATGATCACGTTGTCGTCGACCATCTCGAAGACCCAAATCTGAGGGGTGTCCTTTTCAGCCAGGCCGAGCTCGTAGGGCACGACCCGGCATTCCAGCTTGTCAACATCGACCGGCGCGACGTAATACTCGTCACGCGCGAGATCCGCACCCTTCTCGCCTGGGGCCCGGCCGTCGCGCCGCTTCTCCTTCTTCGTCGGCCGGCCGCGCATGAGGTCCTTGACACGCTTGAGGTTGAAGTAGTCGCCCTCGTCCGGCCCGACTCGCTCGATCGACTCCATTTCGAGGTCGGCGAAGGAAGACGGCTCGCGGTGCCCGCAGAAGGCTCCCCGCTGGAGATCGAGACAGGACCAGTTCGGATCCCGGTAGAACCACCGCGGGTCAACGGTTCGGAAAAGGACGTGCTCGCGGATAATGGCGTCCTCGATCATCCGGGGCTCGACAAGCTTCGGGAACCGCTGGGCGAGGAAGCTCGCGACTCGCGGGCCGAACTTCTGTCGGACCATGTCGGGGTCGATCATCGGCTTGAGGATCTTGGTTCCGTACTCCTCGTTCCAGCAATCGCGAAGAACCCCGATACCGTACCTCTCGGCGTCCTGGAAGAGGGACCAGAGCACGATGAGGAACTGAGAGGACCGGAGGTCGTGGGCGAGGGCCGCTTCCATGATGAGGGCGGCTTGGACGTCCTCGGGGCCCGTCCCGGTCAACTCGATCATGGGATCGCGCTGGGTGAAGGTCGCCATCTCCTGCATCAGGCGCACGATCAGGCCGGCGTAGGTGGCCGGGATCACCACTCCGAACTCGAAGGGCCACTCCGCCGAGTAGTCGGCCGTACCGTCGATCCGCTCGATCGGGTCGTTGAGATCGAGCTTGAGCTGCCAGTGGTCGTCGACCATGTCCCAAGAGTTGTACCGATCGGACATCGCGTCGTCTGATTCGCGGCGCCGATTCCCGAGATAGGTAATCATGTCGCCGTGAAGCGGCTGGTTGAAAGCCAACTTCTCGTGAATGGGCCGCGGGTCGTACTCTCGGATGGGCATCAGCTCGTAAACCTTCTCAAGGCCAAGACGAACTCCGCCGGAGTACCATCAGGCTTGCCACTCCGCCATTGGTCCAGCGCGTTGCCTACCTGAACATCATGCTCTGCGGGAGTTACAGCCAGAATGCCGGCTCGAAGCTCCACCCACTTGTCCCCTGCAATGGCCTCATCCCATCCCATGTCCTCCGCAGCCGGCGGCACGCCGTTTCCGATATCATCCACGGCGAGAATCATGTAGCCCGGCTTGGCCTGGATCTTGGCCAGGACGCTCGAGTCACACGGGCGCCGCTCTGCCCGCAGGGGGGGGTATTTTGGAGGCGCAACCAATAGACCACCGTGCGCCGGAGATCGCAGACCCTCGATATCGATCTGCAAGTCACTCTCGGTCCGGCCGTACTCGTAGAGCTTGTCTCCGCGCACTTGACGCAGGGTGCCAGCAGTCGGACTCACCCAACTTGTTTCGTGCGGGAAGTCCTCGCCCGGCGTGTTGTCGTGCTTCGTCAGTAAGGCTATTTTTACAAGCATGTCGTCTCCTAGTCCGGTAGGTTGAAGGGGAGGAGGGGTTTGAGATCCCAGAACTCGGCACCGTCCATCGCGATCGCATTCATCAGCTTCGCTCCCGTGTTCGTCTGATAGAGCGCCGAGGCGTACGTACCCTCCGATACACCTTCCACAAATAGCTCAAGGTCTGCCCCGTCAGCGGTGGCCTCGATATCGTCTCCATCGGTGAAGGTCGCAGCACCTGCGGTAATCCGCTCGTCGCTCCCACCGGCATTGTACTCGCGGATTGACAATGCCCCATTTGACATGAAAACCGTCGCGGAGCAATACGGAGATGCGTCATACACCGTACCGCGCCAAAAGTAGTGTCGTTCACCACCTGGCACCTGGACGTTGCGATAGATGTTTCTGAGCTTGTCGCCGCGGATCGTGGTATCGGTATCACCTTCCTGCGGACAAATCACCCGATCCGTAGCCCCGAGCTGGCCGCCGAGTGCGGGGTGGGGGTGAGTCTCTAGCTCGATGTCGTTGACGGTGAGGTTATGGGCCACCTGTCCACCAGTTTCTGTTTGATGCTCTGTAATAGTGCTATCTGTGATTAAAACACTATCGACATAAATCTTGACAGAACTGCCCTTGGGAACAATATTAAATGTGTACTCCACTCCATCCGTGTAATTACCGCCAGAAAAAACAGTAGTCCAAGAATTGGCAACAAGTTTTCGCAGAAGGAGTTGTCTCGCTGGAGTGATCTGAAAAGCCAGTAGGTTCTGTGAATCAGCAACCCTAAAATAGGTGTACGAATATTTCGTGTCCTCAACGGTGAATGTTGTCCTAATATGACAATCCGCATCACAGTTAAATGTCGTTGCATTCGGCGGAGCCGACTTCGAGTCCGTCACCTCCGCAAAGTCCGCCGTGGCGTAGGCACTGAGGTCGAGGAGGGCTAGGCTGGAGATTGAGCATCCGCAGTTGTTCGACATGAATACCGGAAATACCGCCCCGGATGCAATCTCGGCGCTCGTGTCCACGAAGAGACGCTTCCACTCCTTGCCGCTCGTATGCTGTAGCACATGGTGACCGTGAGTCCCGGACCGCTGCATCAGCATGTCCGTCTGCTCCGTGCCTGCGGTTATCGACCCGAGGGTCTTCGCCCCGGCGGCATCCTCGATCTGATACAGTCCATCACCGGCCCCAGATGCCGTGATCAACCTCGGCACGAGCGGCTGCCCGGACACATTGGAATCAAACCCGAAGTTCACTATCGTGTCGGCGGTCCACGGCGTCCAGCTGATAAGCAGTCCAGTGCCAGCAGCCGAAGCGAAAGCAGAGCCATCCGCCTGAGTCATCCCAATAAGCGGATCCCCGTTCGCCGGCGTCGCTTTCCCGCCCGCTATGATGATCTCGGTGGGGACGATGGGGGAGGACTCGGCTACCACCCTGAGATCGTTGCTCGCCAAGTCGTGCTCAACACGACCCTGAGCGACGGTTTGGTGATCGGTGATCGCCCCGGATGCATCCAGCTTGTCGTCGATGTAGATCTTGACCGATGACTCATCCGCCACAATCCGATACCGGTATAGCTCCGCGTCAGTGAGCGTCGTGCCCGTGTCCACCGTAGTCGCACTCGATGCCACATTTTTGATCAGCTGGACCTGACGCGTCGTGTGGATCCGCATCTTGACCCAGTTGTTGGCGTCGGTGTAGCGGATAAATACGTCGATGTACTTCGTGTCCTCGCAGGTAAATCTCCCGCTCACCTGACAGTTGGCGTTCGCCGCGTATGCCGTTGCCGTGGCGTGATTGACTACAATCGCAGTCGGCTCACCGAGCGTCGCCAACCCCTCAGCGTCGATCACCGAAAACCGCCCGTTGCCGTCAGCCGTCAGCCGCCAATTCGGTCGGTAGGCCATCATCGGGTACGCGGCTTCCTGTGCTGTGGGGCGAGGTTTTTCGGTTGGTTGGTCACCGAGAATGACCTGGTCAAGTGTGACGTCTACGTATCCAGCGGTCGTATTCGCCTTGTCCGGATAAAATCCGACCGCCACGCTCACGGACCACGCCTTCATCGAGCATGACACTCGGATCTTGGACAGCGTGCCGTCGATACTCGTGATGTTCGCGATTGATGCTACCACGGCCACATTCGCGTTCCCGCTGATTACCTCGGCCGATGTCACCGCGTCCGCACCGTCTGCCACCATCGTCACCGATAGCGCCGTCAGATCATCGCTCTTCACCCAGAAGATCCGCGATACCTCACCGGCCCAATCCAGAAACCAGTTCGTCATCGTCTGGACCAGCGACTTGTCGGCCGCCGCTGTCTTCGTGAGTCTGAATATTGCATTCGTCGGCTCGGTTACTGTCACCCCGTCCTCGGTCCAGTACGCCCCGTCCGTCAGGTCGTCGGGGCTTTTCAGGAGGTTCTCGGCTTCTACTTGCGGCGGCACGGCTCCAAGACCGTCAACGATGGCGAACTTCGAGTATTCGATCACATCATCGAACAGGGCAACTGGGGACGGTGGGAACAATACGGACATCACTCTACACTCTGATTTTGACCAGGTTCAAGCCGACTGAACCCGTGGTTTGGTTCGCGTCAGCATCGGCGGCCGTGACCGCTTTCAGGCGCACTCGTCCCAATTTCATCGTCGACGACGGGCTGAAACGCGCGCAACAGGCCGCGGTACCCACGGTCCAGGCGATGGCGGTGTTGGCATCGTCATAGACTTTGACCCAGGTGGCGTTACCATCCGGGTCGCCGTCTCCCGCGACGTAGTCCTCCGAGTGCTCCAACTGGAGCTTCGCCCCCAAGTTCGCCAGGGCGCTCGCTATCTCGAACCCGTTGATGTCTCGGTCCCCGGTGTCGAACGACTCACTGTACGCGTCCGCTCCACTCGTCCAATCAACTGTGAGATCAGCCACGACGTGCTCTCCTTGTCCGCCGCTGTTGGCGGGGTTTGGGTATCTGTCCGAAGAAATTCCGACCGTCCGGGCCGCCGGGGCGGCCTCTCTCGCGAGCTCTCTTCACCGCCGGCGACAGACCAGGTACGGTCACCATTTCGCTCTCGCCGTACCACAGGGCGATTGCCACGGCCAAGACAAGATCATCGTGGTCACGTTCGCGCCACGCCTCGTAAGACGCCTCGCCAGAAGCCGTCTTCTTGGTCTTGAACTTGTTCGCTTCTTGTACGAACGTCTTCGCCAGGGGCAACGACGGCGCCACTTTGAGGCGCCCGTCTTGAATCACCAGGTTGACGGCACTCACCAGGACCGACTTCGCGACGTTGAACTCAAGGGCCCTGCGCGCCTTGTTGACGCTGAAACCGTGGGTGATGGTCACTTCCACCGGTGCCAACCCTTCGTCGCGGAACATCTCCATTACCGGCTTGCCGACGCCCGTGGCATCGGCCACGACAGTCGCGTCGTACTGCCTGAGGTGCTCGTTCCGCATCAACTCCTTGATGTTCTTCGCCACCTGTTGGTAGGGGGTGAACAGCTGGTACCGCTCGAGGTGCCGCAACTTGTAGATCCGCCGGCCGGTACCGCGGCACTCCATGACGGCCACGGCCGAGTAGTCCTGGCTCTTACCCAGGTCGACGCCGATCAAGAACTCCGGCTTCTCCGCCACCAAGTCCAAGGGCGGGAACAACTGGATGGGAACCGCCTTGGATCTAGGCATCGGTGATCCTCGTGACTTCGGGATCGCGGAGGTCGATGTACTCGGGCGTGATCGAAGGCATCTCAAACAGGGCTTCAACGCTCGGGTCTAGTGCCTTTCGGAGCGCCACCGGGTCGAATACCCCTTCTTCGGTCGCAAGAAACTGGCAACAGTACTCCTGCCGGAACCAGTACGGACCGAGGGTCTTTCTCTCTTCGTCGAGAAACCAATCGGGAATCCTGGGGCAGTCCTCTGCCAAGACGCGAAATCGCGTCCACCCATCGACAGCCGACTTGCGCCATTGCCAAAAGTGCTCGTCAAGCCAGCAAAGGTCGCAGAGCCTTCGGGCCTCCAAAAACGAGAGGTCCCCCTCGAATCCGCATCTCTCGCAGTTGGCCAGTCCCGCCCGTCGCATCTGCTTGTCCGGATTGAGGTCGTATCCACCAATGTCTCCCGTCCACGTCTCGGCGTAGAAACCGTCCGTACCGAACGGCGTGCTCGCCAGGGCCAAGCGTCCACCAGAGGTCGCCAACATGGGCCTTACGCTCTTGTAGAGGGCGTCTTCAACCCGCGATGCCTCGTCGATGATGAGAAGGCTCAGGGCCGCGAAACCACGGGTCGTCTTCTCGGTCCCCGGCAAGGCCCAAAACTCCGACCCGTTCCAAAACTTGAGATGCACTTGCGTCTCTTCGGCGATCGGCACCGGTTGACCCAACTTCGCGTGGAAGTCCTTCGCGTACTTCAGAACATTCTTCGACTGCCTCTCAGCCGGGCAGAATACCAAGGTCAGACTCCCTGGGTAACAAATCGACTCGTTGTACCCAATCGCCGCCGTCGTCAAAGACTTCCCGAATTGCCTCGAAATGTCGAGGATGATCCGCTGGTCCTTGCACTGGAGATACTCCTTCTGAATCGGGTCCGGATCGTAACCGGCCGCCTCGAACATCACCGACGGATCTATCCCCCACAGCATGAGAGTCTGATTCTCGACGGCAAGGTCACGCTGGGTCGCCGGCATTATGCCTCCCCCACATCCGCACGATATGCCCCCTCAAGGAACCCGGTCCACTCGGACTTGGAGATGCCCAGTGAACGCTCCACTTCTTCCATGGCGGATTCACGTAAGGAATACTTGAAGATTTGGTCCGCGTCGATCGACTTAATGACGTCACTCCCATAAAAATCTCCAAGATCCGCCCCCTCCCCCTTTACATCAAATAAACCCGCTATACCAGCAAATATCGCCACCACGGTACCGAAGAAACTGCGCCGGTTGAGTCGCTTACTCATCGCTGATCCATTCCACGCGTCGCGTGCCCTTGCCCCCAAGAAGCTACAATTTGACCGAGTGAGGGAATCCGTCGCTCCATTACCTTTTCACTCGCCTCACACCAGGCGGCCTGCTCGACCGCCCAGGCGCCACCTGGCCTGTTCCCGTCCCCCGGGCTCTCCTCCGCCTACGCCTTCTCCTGGCCGGCGGCGTGTATGGGTCCGCCTTCGGTACGGTCCCCGTCCGCCCACCCTTCGTCTTCTTCCTCACCGTTCCAGCCGGCACCGCCGTCCACTTGATGATCGCCATTACTCCACCCCCCCGTCATCCGCAGAACGCTCGTACTCCGCCTCCACCTTCTTTACCGCTTCTACGTTCCCCTCGACATGCAATTCAATGCTAAGATCCGGAATTATCCACTGATGACCCTCTGAGGTCTTGACGACATACGAGCTGTCGGGAAACTCCGGCCTCTCGATGCTCAACACCCTGTCCTCGAAGTTTGAGAGACCCTCCCCCAACTTGAACTTCATCCCACCCTTCGTCCTTAACTCAATAATCTGCATTGTGCGTTCCTTTCGGCACTGTATTAGCACGGCAATGTCATCCCCTAATTGACAAAAGCGGTCAAAGGCCGGACTCATGGACCGCTCCCCTGGTATGTGAGCCCTGTGGAATTCTTGCGTCGATTGAGCCATCTTTTGGCGGGGGTGGGTGTGGAAAGGGCAGGAGTATCAAGGGTCCCCTCGCCGAGGCCTTGGGCTTCCTGCCCCCCCCCCGATCCCGGGTAGCGGCCGCCGGGTAGCGGCCGCCGGCATCGAGCTGTGACCAGGATCCGCACAGTGACCGCGACCCTGCCACTAGTTGCCTTTTCTCTCCCCAGTGTCCGATATCCTCTATTATGTCATCTGGCGTCTCACCCGACGCACGATGTGCGCTGGACCGTCTCACATCGGCCGGGCATCGCCCACCGACCGAGCGGTATGCCGGTTGAGACTGGACATTCATCTGGTCGCCTCCGCCTGTTCGAGCACCGGCCCGGCAGCCAGGGCACCGGCGGTGGGTGTCCCCAGCTTGGCCAGCTCCGCAGCCAAGGCGGCCCGGATCTGCGGGTGAGGACCGAGGACCCGCATCACCGCCCGGCGGAACTCGCCGAGTTCCTGATCGACGTTGACGGTCACGAGCGGTCCTGTGGCCTGTGGCGTATCACGGTACTCGGGTTCGAATCTTTTCAACGTGTGAATGCGGCTGATCGTCGCCTCCCTGCCCTGTGCTGTGTCCTGGGCTGTACGGTGGTGTACCGCTTCGATTTTACCCACCGACCCGGACAGCGCAGCATCCCAAGCGGCACCGAACCCGCTATCGGTTTTCCGCCAGTCGTGCGCTGTCGAGACTCCGATGCCAGCGACACGGGCCGCGTTCCGCACCGAAGGCACGTCAGTCAGGGCCGCGATGAAGGCTTGCCGTTTAAGGCGCTTCCTAGCTATGCGAGACCGCTCAGCACCCCCGCGCCCCTCGTCCTCTGCCCCTTCATACGCACACTCTGACGCACGGATAAGCTCCTCCAGATCATCCAGGCTGTACTCCTGCTGGCAGTGCGGGCAGGTGGGTGGAGCGGGTGGTGGGGGAGCCTCATAGGTCTCACGGGGAGCTACAGGGTATCT
>VAPB010081867.1_pt1 | contig 32523 bp, 32 predicted proteins | sample 3395101 | NCBI WGS metagenome assembly VAPB01 (sample SAMN08290433, study PRJNA428436) | hydrothermal vent metagenome | isolation source: Deep-sea hydrothermal vent chimney | place: Indian Ocean: Southwest Indian Ridge | reverse complement strand
TGGCATTGATTTTAATTTCTCTTCGGGGTGCTTTTCCAGTCACATACTCTAGCTGATCTTCCTTTTTCAGGTAAGATGTTACCTCATGACCGACTAGGAGTCTACCTCCAGCTTTCCTGAATATACCTTCCAAAGCTAGTTGCAATCGCAAACCAGGAACCGAGGGAGGAAAGCCAAGTAACTCGAATACATCTGCACCAATTTCTCGTTTCAATTTGGCTTGGTTAATGACTGCATTCCTAAGACCAAGTATTGGTGGTAAAGCGACATGAGTTGCTCCAACTTTGTCTACATGTTCCTTGAGCTGTTCTGCAAGGTCGTCCAAAGCCTCATCGTGGTCTAGGTGGCGAGCTATCTCTATTCCAGATACGTTTACACTGTTCCCAAATGGTGCAACTTGAATTGTGCAATGAGCAACTTTTCGTGGTGGTAAACCGAAAGCAATTCGATCTTCAAGATAGGTCTTAGCAGCAGATGCAGGATAGAAATCAGGATGCCCCATGATTCCTGCAAACAAAAGTGTACTATCTTCTCGTTCCTGAACATCTCCAGGATCCATGGTTTTTTGAATCAGACAAGTTGGTTTTGTTGTGCCAAGGATTGTGATTGGGAGGATATTGGTACTAAAATCACCAACCAGTGTGGCAATGGTTCCATCAAGGTGATTTCTCAACCAGTTAACGGATTCGCGTGACCTCTCAACAACAGCGTCTACCACGTTCTCGGGAGTGACATTCTCAGCGTAACCAACGACACTGTAGGGATGGAGAGGATATAGCCCAGCAATTGCAGTAAGGCCTTCTTCTGGAGTAATGAAAGGTTCAGAAGCCTCTGGGAGATATCCAATTACATCAATCGCACCCGATGAATAAGCTGTTGCACTCTGCCCTTTTCGTACTAGTACAGTTTCTAATCCGCCTTCTGCGGCCACTGTTCCTGCCACAAGACCTGCCATTCCACCGCCAATAACAAGAAGATCAGCTTCAATATCCATCAGGACATCTCCTCCCATGGCTTCAAGTCATAGTCTACATCTGACTGGTCAAGGTTTCCGACACATGCATACATACCCTGGGCAAGCTCCTCTTGGGCCAGTTGTTCACCACGCATGGACTGTCGAATTCCCTTCCACCTCTCTGAACGGAAGTCAAGAATGTCTACGAGGTAATCGTCACCACCCAAGTCTAGCTCCTCTGAAAGAATACTTGCAGCCTTGTAGGTACAAAATGTTCCTTGACAGGGTCCTGTGCCTAGACGAAGTCTTCTCCGCAAATCATTCAGTGTCTGAGGGAATTCCTCTCTTATGGCGTATCGTATCTCTGCTTCAATTATTGGTTCACACGTACAGATTGTTGTTTTCCATTCAGGGTGCTCCTTGGTGAGCTCTAGAACTTTCACCATTTCAGTGCCGCGTCGAGCTCGCATTCGTTCTAGAGCATGAAGTGAAATATCGTATTCTTTGGCTAGGGCAATGACATCCACAACATCCTCATTCCCAGGTAGAGGTTTCTCATGAGTTGTGCACTTTGTCATCTTTCCCAGCTTCTCACAGACAAGATCAGTGGCGGCCTCAGCCATGTGTCTACATGTCACAAGTTTTCCACCTGTAAAACTGATCAAGCCTTTGAGTTTGTCCCGAGATTCATGGTCTATTACTTGATACCCTCTAGTTACCTTTTCTTCAGGAACGTTCCAATCTGGAACTAGGGGTCTCACACCTGCCATAGTCCGGATAATTCGAGCTTCGCGAATTGATGGAATTAGTGATTCAATACTTTGCAAAAGGTATTCTATCTCATCAAAGGAGGCTACCAACGAGTCAGGGTCGTCCCACGTATCTAGGGCAGTAGTTCCAAGAAGAGTGGTGTTTTCATGCGGAAACAGATAGACCCATCTTCCGTCAAGGGCTCTCACTGTGATACCCACGTTCACGATTCTTCTGTCAAAAATCACATGAGCTCCCTTGTTTAGACGTAGCTCAAGATTGGCATCAGCAAATTCAGCAACTTTGTGTGCCCACGGACCTGCAGCATTCACAACAATCTTTGATCGGACCTTCTCTATACTGCCAGTTACTCGATTGTAAAAAACTACTCCATCAACGGTACCTTTCGCAGGATCGGTTTCAATATCAATAACTTCACAGTACGTCTTAACAATAGCTCCGTGCTTAATAGCATCGAGTGCCTGAAGTAGACACAATCGAAATGGGTCTATGAAGAACTCTTCATAGTATACACTTGCGATGAGGTCAGGGTGAAGTTTGGGTTCAATCTCAAGAGATGCTTCTGGAGTGAGGAATAACATAGACGGGACATCTCTTTCCTTTGCATGATCAGAATAAGCATCAACATAGGCACCATCACTTGCTACATCGCTCATACTCTTGAATGGAGCAAGTATTGGGGTCTTCATGATGATATGACGTGCGATATGATTGAAGTGCACAACTTCTTTCGAGCACATCTCCATTATGTCCGGTTCATCACGGTATTTGAAACCTGAAGAAATCATCCCAGCACAAGTACCGACAGTCGCCGATGCAATGTCATCTCGTTCAAGCAGAAGTGTTCGAAGACCTCTCATCGCACAGTCTCGGGCGACAGCAGTCCCCGTACTACCTCCACCAATCACTACAACATCGAACTCGGATTCGCCCATACATATCTTGTCCCTTTGATGAGGATGTTTTGAGATTCGTCTGCTTCTATTAGAAGGAGTACGCACAATACAAGCATTTCGGATTGACAATGAGGAGAATTCAGACGCATAATAAGCAAGATACATTAAAAGGAGGTCAAACGCGGAATCGTTTGGTGAATTGGTTTATGCGCTCTTATGAACTTGGTACGATGACAGTTGGTAGTCATGACGCAGAGAAACTCACAGAAGCTCTTGGAATCCAAAATGAACGCTTTGAGTTCGTTGTCGATCTTGCCAAAGACGCATGGGACCATGAAGAAACAATTAGCGAGTCAATAGAATATCTAGCTGAACAAGCTAAAAAGTCACGGGAAGATGCTAGTGTCATAGATATCACTGGATCCGAGCTAGTGTTGGCATTCGTATTCTTTGGTCGAATCTGGGAAGACCTACATGAAGATGAGGAATAAATCACAATTCAGGATATGGCGTCCAGGATGTTACCCATTTCTGCAATCACCATTTTGTTGAAGACCGTATAGAGTTTCTTATACACTTCAACATTTTCGGGTATGGGTTCACGTCGTTCCTCGACATGAAACATGTTCTCATATGCCTCTGAATAGTCGCCATATACACCCGACCCTACAGCTCCTAACATTGCGGCACCAATAACTGTAGAATCTTTAACTCTGGGGAGTACAACTGTTTTGTCAGTACAATCCGCTTGTATCTGACGCCACAATGGTGAATTTGCCCCTCCTCCACCAATAGAAAGCTCCTTGAACTCGACATCAAGTAGTCCTTCCATCATCTGTAGGTAAAAGGAGATGGTGTATCCATTTGCCTCCAAGATTGCTCGAGCAACGTGTGCTTTCGTGTGGCCAAAGCCAAGATTATAGAGTATTCCCAAATTGTAGGCCATGTAAGGGAATAACACGAGTCCGTCACTTCCAGCGGGAACTAAAGCGGCCGAGGACTCGATGATTTGATAGACATCTTTCTCCGTTTGTGCTGCGAGAGCTATCTCGGGTTCGCAGTACTGGTCTCTATACCACTTGTAAGTAAGTCCAGTTCCCGGAGTTACACCTTCGAGAATCCACTTACCGGGTATCGCAGAGGGATGACAATACATCACAAATGATTCTTCCATGAATTCTTCGAGATGGGTAACCACAAAGGTTCCGGTTCCAGTGGTGGCTTTCACTAATCCAGGTTTCATAACCCCCATACCTAATGCAGCACACTGTTGATCACCACTACCCAAGATAACAGGCGTTCCCTTTCTCAAGGATGTAGCCTTTGCAGCCTCTGAATTGATATCACCAATAGTGATTCCAGAGTCCTTGATATCTGCTAATTTGTCAATGGGAATTCCAGCTGCTTCACATAGCTCTACAGACCATTGGAGAGTTTTATAGTCAAATGGACCGAACCTAGACTCCGCTGGAGAACTGACCAATGCACCACAGAGACGATTGTTGATGAAAGCATCAATATGTGCCCATTTGTATGTCTTCTTGAATAATCCAGGGCGATTCTCAGCAAACCACATCATCTTTCTGACAGCATTTCTTTGACCGACCTCTTCAGCCATCTCTTTGCTCTTTGCAGTTTTTCGGGAATCAATCCAAGTCACAGTTGGAGCTAAAGCTTTACCATTCTTGTCAATCGGTGTAATCGAGTCTCTGGCTGTTGTGACAATCACACCGACTATCGCGTCAGATCCATGTTTGCAACTAGCAAGTGCTCTCTGCATAGTGTTAGCAGATGCACGCCAGTAAGTGTCAGCAACTTGTTCGTGTATCTTGACATCCTTGGGCTTTAGGGGATACTCCTCATACGCTTTACTGACCTCGCGCCCTTCTTCATCAACAATTACAGAGCGTGTTCCAGTTGTACCAACATCAAAGATTGCAAAGAGGCGGTCACTCATCAGGTTCACCTACAATCTGTGTTTGAATAAGGCGGCATATAGATTGTCCGACCATGAGAGTTATCTAGTGTCTCAGTACCCAGTTGACTAATGTCAGACTATCCAGCACATGTTGAGATTGAACCTCGTGTCCATCTAGTTAGAGGAACAAACGATGCTCGCTTCCCTGAAGCAAACACACTGTTAATCGATGATGAGATACTCACTCTTGTAGATGCAGGTTCAAATCCAGAGCAGGTCTTCTCGACTCTTAGAGATCTAGGTCATCAACCAGAGGACCTCGACCGTATCGTGCTAACGCATTTTCATGCCGATCATAAGGGCTACGCTGCTCAGCTGCGACAAATATCTGATTGTGAAGTGTTGTGTCATCCATTAGCGAGGGAGGGTGTTGAAAGCTTTCAGACCATGATGAATTTCATAGGTATCGATAATTCAGAATCAAAAGGTCACTGGACGAACTTACTAATATCCAGATTACCACATGTGCAAAATGACTACATAGTGGATGGTACCTTTCGTGATGATAAGCCGATTGACTGTGGAGAGGTGCAACTCATCCCTCTTCATTCACCTGGGCACACACACGACCATACCTGTTTTGGTATCAATGGACTCCAGAAGCTACTTCTTGTAGATATAGACCTTACCGACTTTGGACCTTGGTATGGGAATACTGTAAGTGACATTGGGGATTTTAAGAAGTCTATCGAACACATTATCGATTTGAAACCAAAAATGGGTATCAGCAGTCACATTCTGGATCCCGTGACAGAGAAGCTTGAAACGCAACTCGAAAGTTTCTTGGCACTTTTTCAGAACCGCGATGAACAAATCCTGAATCATATTGCTGAAGGAGTTACAACTGCGAAAGAACTTGCAAGAATACCAATAATCTACCCTCGAATTCCACATCCTGCCTATCTCGTTTTTGAGGAAATCATGATCGATAAGCACATTGACCTTCTGTCCAAGAATGACCTTGTTCTTCTTGAGGATGGACAGCTTCAGGTTCTAAGAACATAGTTCGATTGCGAAAAAATCAACACTACTTGTGTTTGAATTCAGGTTTACGTTTCTCAAGGAAAGCTGCTACTCCTTCTTCCTTATCCTCTGTATCAAAGGTCTGGCAAAATGCCTCAAGCTCGAAAGTGAGGTGTTCGTCGAGTGGGAGTTGCCAAGCTTTCTGGATGGATTGTTTTGCTAAAGCAAGAGCAACTCCAGGCATTTGGCATAGTCTTGTAGCAAGTTCCAAAACACCTGCTCTGAGTTCATCCTGCGAGTTGAAGACTTTGTTCACAAGACCAATTCTCAAGGCTTCTTCAGCATTTATCCGACCACCAGATAGAATGAGTTCTTTTGCAATTCCTAAACCAACAAGCCTAGCAAGTCTTACAGTTCCTCCATTTCCGGGAATGGTTCCAAGGTTTATCTCCGGAAGACCAAATTGTGCATTCTTTGATGCATAGCGAATGTCGCATGCTAGTGCCAACTCACAACCTCCACCAAGTGAATATCCATTGACAGACGCAATAATCGGCTTGGTCATCGAAGTCATGTACGCAGCAATATCTCGACTAGGATCAACAACAGAGCGGATAGTTTTGGAATCGCGTCCCACAAAATCAGTGATATCACTTCCAGATATGAAGGCTTTTTCACCAGCCCCAGTGATGATGACTACCCGAATGGAAGCATCTTCCTCAGCTCGTTTGAACATTGCAAGCAGTATTTCTTTCACTTTAAGGTTGCACGCATTATATTTCTCAACACGGTTAATTGTGATTGTAGCTATCGCATTCTCTACATCAAAGAGTACCAAATCTTCTGTCATGGTCGTTTCTCATCCACCATCACTGAAGCATTTTGGGAGGACTATAGCAATCTCCGAACTCTTGCTGAAGTTTCTTCAATTCCTCTCGAACCTTATCGAGTCCAAGACGCCCAATGGTTTCAAAGGGGCCTTCTTTGTAGTTTGAACCCAGTTTCATGGCCTTGTCAATATCCTCCTTTGATGCAATCCCAGCCTCGAATTCAATCATGGCCTCTCTCAGATATGGCATGAGGATTCTGTTGACCAACCAATCTGGATCGGCACCCTTTGGTTCGTCAATTGACCGCTTCTGGCCATCTTCATAAGCATAGAAACCCTTACCTGCTTTCCTTCCGATTCTTCCCTCTTTTACAAACCTCTTGAGTATTTCAGGAACTTTGTAACATTCTCCCAATTCTCTTTCTAGCGTACTCCCTGTACCGAGGGATACATCCATACCAACAAAGTCAGATAATTCCAATGATCCCATGGGTGTGCCGAGCTTCTCTTTCATAGCTGAGTCAATCTCTTCAGCGCTCGCTAGACCTTGTTCATAGATATGTAGTACCGCTCTCGAAATCTGACTTCGGAGCCTGTTGACAATGAATCCAGGACTGTCTATTGCTTTAACAGTGATTTTTCTCTGTTTCTCACCAACTTCTAGTGCAGTCTGAACGGTGTCTTCGTCTGTTTCCTTGCTGATAATGACCTCTAGAAGTTTCATTGCGGGCACAGGAGAGAAGTAGTGCATCCCAATTACTTTGTTAGGTCGATTTGTCACCTTACCGAGCTCGGTTATACTAAGGGATGATGTGTTGGAAGCGAGGATTGTGTGAGGCTTTGCAGCACTGTCCATTTCTTTGAACAGTTTCTTCTTGACATCCATGTTTTCGAAGACAGCCTCTATGACCAAATCCACATCACTTACTGCTTCGCTTAGATTAGTTGTAGTTGTTAACTGACTGATTATCTTCACACCATCTTCAGGTGATAACTTCCCTCGTTTGACTCCTGATTCCACATATTTATTGAAACGAAACAAACCGCGTTGTATCGCGTCGTCATCTAAATCAGTCATTATCACTTCATATCCACATGCTCGTGACACATATGAGATTCCTGCTCCCATAAGACCGGAACCAACAACTGCTATCTTTTTGACCTTCATTTCATTCACTCCTTCTTTCTGAATGCTATTCTTTTGTATGGTTTACCCCATCTTTCATCATACAATAATCCTTCAAGTGGTGGTCGACTGGGCCCTAGATGTCTATCAGATACAGGAACACCAATACAAAAAGCTGTCAAAGGTGTCCATATAGGTGGAATTCCAATTCTGTCACGTATTAGCTGAGTATGCCGTGAGTCTGAGCAAACCAAAGCCTCGTAGCCGCAACCATACCCCATTGCCGATGCGACCATCCACATATTTTGTATAGCCATACCTGCCACAACAGAACCAAAGAGTTCATTGGGATACAATTTGGTTGCATCGTGCCATGCATGACTTGCACACACAATGATGACGGTATCGCTCTTTTCGGGATACCTGAAGAGTTTTCCATCACGAAGTCGAGAGAACACAGCGGCTCGAAATTCATCCCCGATATACCAATTTCTTCCGCTTGTGATCTCAAAAGGAGATATTCCAAATACTGTCTGTGCATTTTCATGTGCAATATCTGCTAAGAATTCCTTGGTTTCTTGGTCATCTCTTATCACAATTAACCGAATCATCAACATGTTCTCAGGACTTGGAGCATGTCGCGCTGCCTCTAATATCAACTCGATGTGTTCATCAGGAATTTTCGTTCCAGTGAACTCACGAATTGAACGTCGAGACCGGACATGTTTCAATACACCTAAACCTGAAGCAATCTTTGTGTCCTCAATCTTCTCACTGCTACTATCTGATTTTCCTTTAGACTTCGTTGTCATTACCTCACCTCAGGCAAATTACTCGAAAAGGAGAGCATGTCCTCTGTCATGTAACGTATACCTAGCCACTTGAAATCTAAAATCCACTATGCGAATGCACTATTTATACAAACGCATTCCTTTCGAAATGTCGTGACTTGTTACTTGTGTTTGAATTCTGCTTTGCGCTTTTCAAGGAAAGCTGCTACACCTTCTTCTTTATCCTCAGTATCGAATGTTTGACAAAACGCATCAAGCTCAAATGCAAGATTATCACTAAGAGTCTGTTGCCAAGCGTTGTTTAGTGATTGTTTTGCCAGTTTGAGTGCTATTCCAGGTTTATCAACTAACTTGGTTGCGAGTTCTTTCGTACCCTCATGGAGGGCTTCAACGGACTCAAACACTCTGTTCACTAGACCTATCCGTAATGCTTCATCAGCCTTGATCTGATCTCCTGTGTATACGAGCTCTTTTGCCATTCCGAGACCGACAAGCCGTGGGAGTCTAACTGTACCACCATATCCAGGAATGATACCCAGAAGAATCTCAGGTTGTCCGAATCTTGCATTCGCTGATGTATATCGGATATCACAGGCCATGGCAAGCTCACAACCCCCTCCCAGTGCAAAACCGTTTACTGCGGCAATCACTGGTTTGCTCATTGACTCTATATACACACTGAGGTCTTGTCCTTGCTTAGCAGCTGGAAGTACCTCTTTTGAGTTCTTTCCGGGGAATCCTGTTATATCAGCACCTGCAGCAAAAGCTTTCTCACCAGCACCTGTGAGGATAACAACCCTCACAGCATCATCCTTCTCAGCTTTATTGAAGAAATCAGTTAGAGCTGCTCTCACGGTTGCGTTCAAAGCATTATATTTTGCAGGTCGATTAATTGTGATGGTTGCAATTCCATCAGCTACTTCATAGAGAACTTCCTGTTCATGTTCAGACACAGCACTTCCTCCTAGCTATTAGTCGCTCTGGTTCAGAGGGCAGTAATAAGCCTTCGTGATTATGAATCTGGAATCTCTCAAGGTTAAATACTGGTTTGTTTCTTGTTGTACGTACCGTCTGGAGATTGAACTTATGGATAGCTCAGAAAAGAGAGATGTTTGGACACAGACTCTCAGTGCAATGAAAGTATCCCTTGAGAGCTCCTATGAGTTCAAGACAGTTGTTCACGAGGAATCGCGACTCATTGAGGGACTCAAAGACAACAAGAAAGACTATGTTGTTTTCTCAGGTTACAGACGAAATGCTGGTAGACGTAGACTCAACGATACCAAGAGAGTGATTGATACAGCACTCGTGAAGATTGTTTGTTGTGAGTCAAAGGATGCACCCCGCATCTATCTAGACACTCTGAAGACAATCGCAATGCAGACTCAATGGACATCAGTGCTAGAGAAGTTATCAGAGCATGATCACACCTTTCATTGATGTTAATAGTCTAGGTCACTAGACCCCCATTCATATGATTAGAGTATTTGTAATTTGTAAATCTGACAGGTGATAGAGTATCCCAACAATATTGAATGAGAATTGCTGTGATGGGTGTGGTACCTGTGTAAAGCCCTGCAGGTATGGTGTCTATGAGAATCTAGATGAGAAACCGCAAGTGGCTCATGTTCAGTATTGCAAGGAATGTGGGAACTGTATTGAAGAGTGTCCCAAAGGGTGTATCTCATTTCGTGATAACATTCACAAATAGTGAACGAAAAATAAATAGAAAGGTGAGCCCGAAGGCTCTGCCTTGTATTATACAAGCCACTTGTAAGTGGCCATCTTATCCTGTGTTTCAAAAGCTAGTTTGAGTGGCATCCCAACTGTGGGTGGACCCATCGGGTTTGTGATATGAGCTGTCAATCTCAGACCAGATGGAAACTCTCCAATTGCCACGATGTAGGGTTGCTTTGAAGACAGGCTCGCTGGAGCAAAGTCAACAATGACATATGAGTAGAGTTTTGCCTCTTTCTCAGTGAACTCAGTCAGCTCACAGTCACTCATATCTTTTTGACAGTGTTGTCTTGGAGGTAGATAGTCAGCTCCGCACTTTGTACATTTACTCTTCATGAGTTTTCCGTCTTCAAGTGCCTCCAAGAACTTTTGGAAGAAGGGGGTTATTGCTTTGTCAGTAGCGTAGCCAAGGTAGATCTCTTTCTGTTCTGCCATTTACTACCAACCCCTCTCATAAATGAAAACATTGACGAACTGTCCAGATTGTCCGACATTGTGTACTAGACCATGCTTCACGTCATCTATTTGTCGTGTTGGGTTCTCAGCTTCACCTTTCATCTGTTTCAGGACTTCATAGGTCATTGAAACCCCAGTCGCCCCAAGAGGATGACCCTTGCTTTTGAGTCCACCATCGACGTTCACAGGAATCCTACCATCATGATAGTTCTCCTTGTTTTCGACAAGCTCGGGACCTTTTCCAGGTTCAGCAAAGCCAAGATCCTCATAGGCGATAAGTTCTGCAATGGTGAAACAGTCATGAACTTGGGCCATGTCGATGTCCTTGGGTTCAACTCCAGCCATCTTGTAAGCTGCTTGTCCAGCACGCTTTGCTCCTGGAATTGATGTCAGAGTGGGACGGTCTTGAATCATCATTGAGGATGCACCAGCACCGATTCCTGTAATCCACATCGGTTGGTCAGTGAACTCCTTGACCCGGTCCTCTGCAGCAATTACAACCGCAGCAGCACCATCAGTGATTAGGCTGCAATCATAGAGATTCAAAGGTCTGCATATGGGGATAGCATTGTTAGCCTCCTCGAAGGACACCTCTTTTGGAAGGTGTGCCTTTGGATTCTGTGCACCATAATGGTGAGACTTCACAGCAATCTTTGCCAGTATATCATGCTCCATTCCATATTCACTCATGTAACGCGATGCCATCAAGGCATAGAAAGCAGGGAAGCTAATACCAAAGGGATACTCCCAACGCATGTCTCCAGCCTGAGACATATATTCTGTTGCCATGGCTGAAGACACACGATTCATCTGTTCGACACCCAAAACCAACATTACATCGTAAAGACCTGCGGAAACCATTCCCCACGCAGCCCTAAGGCTCGCAGTTCCGGTTGTGCATGCAGACTCGACTCTCAAGTGTGGTTTTTCGTGAAGCCCAATATAATCAGCAATCAAGGCAGAACCTGCGCCCTGACCAGTGAATTGTGATGCAGCATATGAGAGGACGCTTGCGTCGATCTTGTCCTGTGAGATTCCTTCATCGTATATCGGCTTGTAGGCCTCAGCACAGAGCTCTCTCATTGTGGCATCATATCTTTTTCCAAACTTGCTGTGGCCACCAGCGACAACAGCAACTTTTCTTGCCATTTCATATCCTCCGTAGGTAGAGCCAGTCCAGTATTCTAGAACAGGGCTCAATATATTGTACAGTAAGTATGGTGACGATTAACCATGAACTTAAGGTTGACGATTTACCACCAAAAAGAGAAGAGAGACCCCGAAGAGTCGGGGTCGACAATAAAAAAAACTATTCTCCAGTAAACTTACCGCGTCGCTTCTCAAAGACAGCGGTGATTCCCTCACCAAGATCCTTAGTCTGGAAACATTGCACACCAGCATCAGTAAGAAATTCAAAATTTTCCTTGTAGCCTTCTTCGAAAGCCATATGAGTAGCCTGCTTTGCTAGCTTCATAGCGATTGGTGCATTGCCACCCAGTTTTGCTCCATACCACATGGCTTGGCTAAGCAACTCATCCTTAGTTACAACTTTACTTACAAGACCCATATCTAGAGCCTCTTGGGCTGTAACCTGTCCTCCAGTTAGAATTATCTCCATTGCTTTCCCAAGTCCTACAATTCTAGGAAGTCTAACGCATCCACCCCATGATGGAATTAAACCTAGACTGACCTCAGGAGTTCCAATCTTTGCTTCAGTGTCGCAAATCCGGATATCGCAGGCGAGAGCAAGTTCAGTCCCACCACCAAGACAGAGTCCATTTATGGCGGCTATTACTGGTTTGCTAAGTTTCGCAACAGTGTCGATTGCTTCTATGCCTTGCGTCAAGAGAGGTCGGACCTCATCTGGAGTGCTCAGGAGAGCCTGTGCATCCTTCAGGTCTGCACCAACACCGAACACCTTTTCATGTGTCGATGCGATTACTATTGATCTTACCTCTGGATCCTTTTCAGCTTCTTGTAAAGCTGCGACAAGCTCTTCGAGGATTGTAGCATTAAAGGCATTCATTGCATCAACACGATTCATCTTAATTACGGCAACATTTTTTGCAGGAGAAAGAAACGAACCTTCTTTTGAATAAAGTATTGTTTCATATTCTGGCATTTTTTCCACCTTTTTGGGGACTATATCAAATTCGGAGAGAGTGGCCGACTTATAAATCTCATTCATTTTAGCGATTGGAATCGAAAAAGAAGAGAGAGGACAAGGAACTGCCTTGTCCAATCCTAACTCTGTTTTATCCTAGATACTTCGGCAAGGAGTAACAAGACCCTGCCTCAGCTTCGAGTTTGGTGAGAAATTCTCGAATCATATCAAGTCCAAACTCATCAACCATCTCAAAGGGACCTTTAGGCCAGCTTGCTCCAAGCTTCATCGCCATGTTGATGTCTTCCTTGCTGGCAATGTCCTGGTCTACGAGTATCATGGCTTCCCGTACTCCTGGGATGTTCAGTCGCTGGACAATCCAGTTGGGATCTGCACCTTTCGGAGCTTCAGGCTCAACCGCATCAGGACCATAGGAGTAGAAGCCCTTCTTGGACTTCATACCAATGGCTCCTGATTCCACTAAATTCTTCAGAGTATCAGGAGGTTTGAAACAGTCACCAATTTCTCGATAGAGAGTAGACATTGCATTGTAGGTTATGTCCAATCCAACAAAGTCACCAAGAGTGAAAGGCCCTGCAGGAGCTTTTCCTACCTGCAACATTGCATTGTCAATCTCCTCTTTTGTTGCTTCACCTCTCTCAAGCATTAGTATTGACTCACGCATCACTGGCATGAGAAGACGATTGACAATGAAACCAGGACTATTTTTAGCTCTCACTGTTTTCTTTCCTTGTGTAGTACCCACAGATTCAGCAGCTGCAATAGTTTCTTCACTTGTCTTCTCTCCAATCACTAGCTCTAAAAGCTTCATAGCCGGGACAGGTGAGAAATAATGCATCCCAATGAATTTGTCAGGTCTCTTTGTAGCAGTTGCTAGCTCATCAATACTTAGCGACGAAGTGTTTGTTGCTAGTATTGCATGTGCTGGAGCAGCATCATCAACCTTGGCAAAGACCTCTTTCTTAACATCCATGTTCTCGAAAATAGCTTCGATTACAAGATCTGCATCTTTAACTGCGTCTTCAAGGTCAACAGTAGCACTGAGTCTACTCATGAGACCTTCAGCCTCAGTCATGGTGATTTTCCCTTTGTCAATACCAGTCATGACATCAGTTCGAAGTCGTTCCATTCCCTTGTCTATGAATTCTTGTTTGATGTCGACCATGGTGACAGTGAGACCATTCCATGCGGACACGTAAGCAATACCTGCTCCCATTAGACCAGAGCCGATGACTGCAATCTTATTGACCACGTCATAGACCTCCTACATCGCTCCCATCATGACTTGAAGGATGAGGTTGGCAAGAGGGTCAGCTTCGTTTGCATTGCCGATGACCTGAAGACTTCCATCTTTCATAGTGTTTTTGAATGGAACTTCACCAGTGAAGATACCAAGCAATACCTCAGCTTTTGCCTTGAAGATGACATCAGGACTTGGATAGACTCCATCATGTAGTGTAATCTTATCCTTCCTCACAACCATATATTGATCTCCTTCTTCGGTATGAACCTGAAGGATTTTTCCATGGTATGGACCAACCCAATCTGCTAGTGCACTCTTGAGGTCGTCCTTGGAGTTTGCCTGAGTCATAAGGAACTTGAAGAATTCTTGTAGTTGTGACATCAATTCATTCCTCCTTTGCAATCCAATCATCGACTGCTTCATGCATCGCTAGATCAACATTAACAGCCCAGAAGTTACCCTTGGTGGCTTTCACTTTGTCTAGGAAGGTGTCATACTTGTCGCCATCCATGAGAACCACAACTCGTCCCTTTCGGTCATTGATAAATGATTGATGAATCATTTTCTTCGTATTCCAGTATTCGGCTTCAATGTCACCCTCTTTCAATCGAGGATAGAATGGCCATGCACCAGTTGGATGCGCTCTGTAGGATTTTCCTCCAGATTTCCATTTCTTCACCTGGTCGCCTTTAGCTTCTTTGAAGCCAGGTCTGAAAGGCCACTGGGGAACATAACGAAAGCCTTTTTCACCATCAACAACACCGCCGGACCATCGACCGCTATAGACTCTTCCACCCTTGTTGTCACAGAATTGTTCCATGACCACTTCGATGAATCCTTCAGGAGTGAGACCAGCTTCTTCAGCTAATTTCTTCATGTTCTCAAAAGTTTCGCCTATAAAATTAACATCCATGCTATTTGTCCTCCCTGAACGCTAAGCGTGTATATGGTCTACCCCATCGTTCTTCATACATCAGACCCTCTAGTGGTGCTCTGCTTGGACCTAATGCTCTAGGAGATACTCGCTTGCCTATACAGAAGGCAGTCAAGGGTTCCCAGATCGGTGGAATTCCAACTCGATCACGAATTAGTTGTGCGTGTCGGGGATCTGAACAGACAAGTGCTTCATACCCGCACCCATACCCTAACTCAGTGGCAACAAGCCACATGTTTTGTATGGCCATGCCACAAACAACTGAACCAAATAGAGAGTTGGGGTAGAGATATCCTGCATCGTGCCAAGCTTCGCTCGCACAGACCAGAATTACAGTATCGCTTTTTTCGGGATATCTGAACAACTCTCCGTCCCTTAGTCTTGCATATACTGCTGCTCTATAAGGGTCAGAGATAAACCAGTTTCGTCCACTGGTCAGTTCAAACGGAGCCCCACCAAAAGCAGTCTGCGCCATCTCTTGTGCGATGTCTGCTAGGAACTCTTTAGTATCTTGATCATCACGAATGACAATGAATCTCATCATTAACATATTCTCTGGACTTGGAGCATGTCTTGCCGCTTCCAAAATCAATTCTATATGTTCATCGGAAATCTTCTCGCCGGTAAACTCTCGGATCGAGCGCCGTTCACGAACCCATTTCAACGATTCGAGTTCTTGTGCAACTTTTACTCCATCTTCTGATTTACCTGATGCGTCCGATTTTTTCTCTGCATCTGCAGCCATTAATACACCTCAACACATTGTTGAACAGGCCCGATGAATATGAGCCTACATAAATGTATTACTAGAAGGTGGAATATTCATCTGATGCGTCATAATCGGTTTCTTTTTGAAACTACGCCAAACTCAATTGCTAACATACCATGAAATGATTGTGATAATGCCCAGAACTCATTCAGAGTATTGACCCAGTATTGGCTGCAATATACAAGCTGACTTATGATACTTAACAGGATGTTTATCCGGGCGCGCATTGCTCCTCCCGGTATTTGCGCGTCCATTTGTTTTATGAATCGGGAGCTCTCATGCTCCCCACTTCTTAGATGTTGCATACCTAAGCTCTTGGGAATCACCTGCAATTTTCTAATTGACTAAGTATCAAACTTTGCTCTGAATATCGACCTAGTATTACTTACAATCATATTGACGTATCACGCTAAGCATACTCAGGTGATTACCAAGATGAAGCTTGTAACCCTACACATCCCAGAAACCTACGTTGATGGACTTGAGAAGCTCGTGGAGAGCAACCTCTATCCAAATAGATCGGAGGCAATCCGGATTGCGATTAGAGACCTTTTGAAGAGAGAACTGTGGGGCTAGCTTGAACAGACGAGTCCCACAGACTCGATTTATTCCTACCATCCGAGATTCATTCAAAAGTGAACTCAGTGTGAGAGGTTTTGCCAGATTAATCCCAACAAGAGAGAAGTTTACTGGCAAGAAAATATCGATACTGCTCTTATTGTTTGAAATAAATTGTAAGAGAATCAGCCTCTTGAGGTCGCCCTCGTGAATCTCGATTCAACCGGACTCATCAAACCAACAGATATCGTACGTGGATGTCCTTGTTACAAGGAGTTTGGTAAAACGGAGAAGGTGTGTCTAAACAACGACTCTGTTCTTCCGATTAGAGCGATATTGATCGATCCAACTTTCTTCAACTCTCTTCAATCAAAAACCAATCTAGAAGAATTTGAGAGTAATAGTGAGACACTGTGTTACCTTGTCATGTTTCTGGATAGAGATGAGGGGTATTGCTACTGTGTAAGTCAGAATCAGAGAATTCGGATAAACAACCAAGATGTCAAGGTTTCAGAGATAGATAGTGCACTTCAGTTCGTCACGTCGCTAGAGAAAAGTAGAGATGGAGTCTTATGTTCGGACTGCCTCTATAAATACATCAGAACCTTGGGTGAGAGTTCAGAAGGATTTCTGACAGACGATGAGAGAAATGAGATTATCGGTTCGTATGTACAGAAAATTGCCAATACAATGGCAATGCAACTAAGCGGATATGTGGACCGGGAAGTGTCCACAGGGCTTGACTTTAGTGAATACATATCGGTCTACACGAGAGAGCTCAAAAGGAGCCGCGGTCATTTGACATCGATGATTCGGAACTTGAAGAAGACAGATGTAGATGCAGACCTAATACAGTTGATTGATGCATATAGCACTCTCACTCGCCTTGAATCAATTTTCCTTTTTTATGTACAAACAATCAATGATGAGTCAACAAATCTGGATCCTCTTGAAACACTTCAGTTCATGGTGAATATCTCTGAGAAAGTCATGAGCATTAACGATGAGATTCGTGATAAGACAAATAATCTAATTGAGAAGGATGCGTTTCCAAACAATATTCAAGAGATGCTCACAATACACTCCCAAAAGAGGAAAACGACTGAATACCGGTTTAGTAAGTTGGTTTCAATGCTCAATGAATTCGATTCACACACCAAATAATAACTGCTAAATGGTCACTTCTTGTCATTAGAGAAACGAGTATAGCGCTTGAGTGAACACAAGTTTGAGTTGGAGAAGAAGAACGTGTTTGAAAGTCAAGAAGAAGAGCAGACATCGAGTATAAAACTCATCAGGGGATGTCCATGTTTCAAAGTATTTGGTGATGAAAAACTGTGTGTGAACAATGATAGTGTCTTAGAGATAGATGCCATTGAGATAGATCCTTCAATATACCCATTTCACTCTAACAAGGATAGTATGGAGGAAGAAAGAGCTACTGATGGAAATGTGTGTTATGTTTCAATCTTCATCAACTATCCGGATAACAAAGTTTACTGTATCTCGCAAGGTTGGGTTTTAAGGATTCATGGAAAGGATGTTCCAGGAGTAGACCTCGAAGATGCAATGCAGTTTCTTTCAACAAAAGAGATTTCGAGTAGTGCTGAGATTTGTTCTGAATGCTTGTACAAATTCATTCTGACTCTTGGAGATACTTTTGCGGACCTCCTATCAGAGAAAGAGAAGACAGATGAAGTGAAGAAATACGTGGACAAATTCTCACTTATGATTGCAGTTAAACATAGCCAGACCGATCAGAGGATGGACTCAATTGGTACTGAGGACGATATAGAGGAGGGTGTTGATCACTTCCAATTCCTTCGCAACTATTTGGTGCAGCTCCTTGAACAACAAAATTACTGGGCTCAGTTTGGTGATGAGTTAGAGAAAGAGGAGGTAGATGTGTGGATACAGGAGCTTGTGCGGATGAGGGAACGCCTCGACAGACTCGAGTTCCAATTCTATAGCCAGACACTCCAGTTGAGAGATATTAACGAATTCAACATGCTCATCAAGATGCTTGAATATATTCTTAGATCATCAGACGAGATTCTGATATTGAATGATGAGATTCACTCAAAAATAAGATCATCAAAGTTCCAAGAACTTACCGGGACCGATGAACGATTTCAGATTCTTGGAGAATATGCAGAAAAGAGCAGAACTGTTGAACATAATTTTGGGAATATCCTTCAGATTCTAACTAAACTTTAGACTGTAAATCTTGGATCTTTGATAATTGCTTCTATTAGTTTCTGAGCAGTAGGTTCACTGTTTGTATTCCAATCCTCTGCAAACTCTATGAAGAGGATTAAATCCTCTAAGACAGTATCAGCTAGTTCGATGAGTTCCGACCCTATTACTTCGGGACCGCTCCCAAGACCTGGGCAGATGTGCTTCATTGCACTCAGACCCCACTTTCGGTGATCACCTGCATCTTGAAAGACAAATGGAAAGGACATGCAGACAACTGGCCTAATTATGTGAATCATACAGAGATTATCCTTCAGGAATACACAGTCACCATCTTCCAGTTTCTTCAAGGCAACATATGCAGGACCCTTTTCTGTGTTCAACGCTGGAAAGTCACGTAGTCCATCACGCGAAGTAATTACAGATTCAAGGTAGAAGTCCACCGCTCTAATCAATTCATTTGAATCCAATCCCAAAACTGAAGAAATACGAGCCAAATCACTACCCGTCACAGTCACTAAGAGAGTTTCTTCTCGACAACACGCACCACACTTTATGCATTCGAAGAGTATCGGCTCATCACGTGAATTCAAGAAAATCACTCTAGTATAAATTCAGTAAGAATTCTGCTAGTACAGCGATACCTTCCTGAATATCAGTTATACTTGCTGCATATGAAAACCTCAGATGAGAGTCATATTTCTTTCCAAATACAATTCCAGGAGTGGAACAAACACCAGCCTTCTGCAATAGTAGTTCAGCCAGCGTCTGACTACTTAGTCCAACTGCTGAGAAATCCGGAAATACATAGAACGCACCTTGAGGATTGACACAGCTTACACCGGGTATCTTGTTCAATAAGTCTGTAATCACGTCACGTCTCTTTTGGTAGTCCTGAATCATCTGAGTTATAGAACTCTGATCTCCAGCTAAGGCCTCCACTCCCGCATGCTGAACAAAAGATGTTGCACAAGATGTAGTGTTTTGCTGGATTCGCACCATATTATCAATTGTTTCCTCATTCCCAACTGCAAATCCAAGCCGCCAGCCAGTCATAGCATATTTTTTCGAAAATCCGTTAATGACCAATGTTCGTTCTAGATACGGGTCTACTTCAAGCATTGATGTCTGCTTGTGTCCTTCATAAACAAGCGCTTCATAGATTTCATCAGAGAATATTACAAAGTCGTGGTCCACTGCTATATCAAAAATGATTTTCAGTTCTTCCGTTGTCAGTATTCCGCCGGTCGGATTGTTTGGTGAACTGATAACCAGTGCTGTAACTGACTTATCAACTGCATTCTTAAGAGCCTCCTCATCCAGCTCATATCCAGGCTTTGTATTGACATCAACAGGTTTTGCGCTTGCAGTCCTAGCCATTACACGATATGTTGGCCATCCTGGAGCAAGTATGAGCACATCATCGCCTGCATCTATTGTACTGAGAAACCCTTGAAATAAAGCCATCTTCGCACCGGGAGTGATGATGACATTCTTCCCTCCATCAATCTCAATATCGCGTTGGCTATAGAATGTTTCAACACCTTGCAAGAGGGAGGGTATTCCTCGAGAAGACGTGTACCTCGTAAAACCCTGTTTCAGGGCATCAATTCCAGCTTTGACTATATTGTCAGGAGTTGGAAAATCTGGTTGACCTACTTCAAAATGAAAAATACGTTTGCCTTCGGATTCCAATCGATTGGCTAACTCAAACATCTTGAATGTGCCAGAAGGTGGAATTCGCTCCATGGTATGAGATGTCCAGTCCATGTGAAACACCAAGAGATGACCAATGCATGCAATCAAAGAATGCAGGATGACTTTCTTCTATTTCAAAAGGCATGATAAGTTCTTTCCTGAGGCATTTTTACTATAGAATGTTGCAGAGTCTAGTCAACTCCTCTTTCTGATGCTCTGTACCACTCACTCGAATCAAATCGAGCAAAATCTCTCCGAAACCTAGCTTATTAGCGGTATAAAGATGGGAGATTTTCAAAGGGTCAAATCCTAACAGACCTGCACAATATGCATCTACAGCTACAGGATCTGTTCCCACAACAACTCCCCCAACTTGTTTCACTCGACCATCCTTTCTATGTCCTACAACCAACTGAGTTAGGTCTATGATAGAAAGATGAGGTCTATAGATTGATAGAAGGTCCATAAGAACAGAATCAATCGATGAATGGTAGACACTTTTTTCAAGTTCCGGAAGAAGACCAAAAAGATTCTTGATTCCTGCTCCAACTGTACATATCTCAGGCTCTGCTTTCAATGTGGCCACATTGATCAGAAATCCACCCGGACCAAAAAGATTGGGCATTCTACGATTCTTGAAATAGTGTCCTGGAAATGTAATGGAAGTCATATCTCCATTGGTGAGATTGATCAGCTCCACGTATTCTTCAATCAGAGTGTTGTAGCCACTACGAGAGAAAGCCTCTGCAGTTGTTCTTAGTGGGTTGTCGCTCTCAACTATTTTTACAGGACCTAATGACCCGAACATTCGTGCTACTGCTCTAACTATGTTCACATCAGTGTTGCCAGGTAACGATGGATCATAAATGGAGGGTTTGATGATTACACGCTCAGTATTTTTCGGAGGGACTATGGGGACAGATAATTTCGAAAGAGCTGTTTTCAGAGCCTCTGCAGGATTCCGTTTTACGCCAACAGCCACCTCAGATGTGAACTCCATGATGACTCCGAACAGATGTCCAATGCTTTAAGTGAGCCCCTGTGTTTATAGTTAGCGAGATGAAACTTACTGACGAACAGCGAAACCGATACTCGAGAATGCTCGCTCTCCGCGATTTTTCAGAAAATGACATGGAAACTGTCATGAATACGACCGTCGCCTTGATTGGAGCTGGAGGGCTAGGAAGTCCTTCACTTCGGCTTCTCACAGCAGTAGGATTCGGAAGAATAAGAATCATCGACCGGGATATAGTAGAACTCTCGAATATCCAGAGACAGACTGTTTTCAACACTAAAGACATTGGAATGCCTAAGGCTGAGGTAGCTGCAGCAAATCTGAATTTGATGAACCCAGAAGTCAGCTTCGATCCAATTTGTGTTTCAATCTCAGAGGAGAATTCTGTTGATGTATTGAAGGGGGCAGATATCATTATTGATGGTTTGGATTCGTTCAAGGCTCGGAGGGCAGTCAACAGAGCTAGTCTTGCTTTGGGAATACCCTACGTGTTTGCAGGAGCTGTGGAATACTACGCAAACTTGACAACATTTATTCCAGGTGAAACAGGGTGTCTGCAATGTGTCATGGGAGATGCTAAAGATAATCCTGAGAACACTTGTGCCCGTGTGGGTGTTTCCCCAATGTTACTCTCTCTCGCTGCATCTGTCCAGGTAAACGAGGTTCTGCAACTTGCACTCGGAAGAGAACCTGCATTGGTAAATCGGTTGATGACTATCGATTCAAATACACTCAACTTTGATTTCTTTGACATTGGAAAAGCTAGTGATTGCGAGGTTTGTTCAGCCCCTGTGAAGTACACTCCAAGTGGTACGAATGAATTGAGGGTGACACAGTTGTGTTCACAGAGTTTCAATATTGCACCTGAGAAGATGATGAATCTTGATTTGGAATCATTGGCAAGCAAGCTTGAAACAAGATACTCTGTAAAACGCATGAAACGATTCCTAGTTGTGGAAACACCTTCTGAAATTAAGATAACGATAATGCCAGCTGGTAACCTTGTTGTAAAGGGTGTATCCAATGCTGATGAAGCGACAAAACTATTTCATGACATAATCGCTGAAAGCAATTAATCCCCAAAGAAGAGTCGTCTTGCTCGACGGCGACGCTCATCTTCGTCTTCATCACTCTCTGGAGGAGGAGGGGGTGAAGGAGGCTCGGTGATAGGTTCAGGCGTGTCAGTAACTTCTGGGTCATCTAAATCAGCAGAAGGTGGACCATCTTCCTCAAATGAACCCTCAAACTCATCGGTGGGTAATGCTGGTTCCTCCGAGGGATCAAGAACTTTCGATGGTTCGAATGAAACAGGTTCATCTTTTGGAATCGAATCCGCTTCAGCTAGTTCAGATTCCATTACAGGAGCATCTTCTTCTTCCTCAACTTTCTCGATTACAGGATCTTCTTTGGTCGGAGTTACAGCTTCTTCATATTCGGCCCAACTGAAGGAGGGCTTTCTCTCCACATCAATTTCAGGAGCTGAAGGCTCCACAACTAGTGTGAGTGGTTCAACAAGCTCGAAATCAGAGGTGAACTCACGAACTGGACCATCAAGAGAGATATCTTTCAAATCCTCATCATCTGAACGATCCAATGACTTGGTTGATATATCAACATCAGTTTGATGAATGAGTTCCTCTTCAGGTGATTCATGAGATGTCTCCGATAAAGGAGGTGACTCGACCTCTTCTGAGAGAGGCGATGTCGCTTCATAACCTGACGGAACAGGCTCATCTATAGGTGAATCCTCACCTTCAAGAAAAGTAAGTCCAAGGTCATCCTTCAGACATGATTCACACCGTTTCGCTGCGGCAATGAGACCATCGTGAATAAAATCATCCAAATCTTTGGCACGTTCTTTGTTTCTTTGTGCCCACTTGTTGAAGCTATCGACCATTCGTAGGGCATCGCGAACTCCTTTCCAATACTCATCGTTTTTGGGTCGTTGGTTCAAACTACTAACACCAACTACAAAATGCAAAGAGTAGAGAAAAAGGTTCGTGTTACGTCTTATCATTTCTTCTTCGTTTTCGCTTGACGTTTCTTCTCTTTCTTAGAAAGAATTTCTTCTATTATCTCGTCAAAAGTGTGATGTATCTCTGCACGCTTGAACTCATCAATGCCAGACCCTATTGTTACGACTTGTGTTGGTACTTTGGTTCCCAGATTCTCTCGGATTTCATTTCTATATATTGTTTCCAACTCAGGGTCAGGATCTTTCAATACAATCATCACGGCACTTGCACCCTTATAGGTCAGAGACAGGAGAATGTCAAGTACTGCATGTTTTGGAGACATGAAGACTGCTCGAACATTAGAATCATCAGTAGAATGATCGGCAGATACAATTCGAATACCGTCAACTTTCACAACTGGGTCAAAGGTCGAAAGAACATCCTCTAGTAGCGAATCATCAGGACCGACGACTGTAATCTTGAAGAGATAATTTGATTTTGACTTTATCCTGCTTTGCTTCATCCTTTCAAACCCCCACACTACATTGTAGTCATCACCAGTGATAGCTACAGTGGTCGTGCTATAGCTGATATCTCATATGATGTTGATATGTCTTATGTGCGTTTTCTATAACGCTTTTTGCCATAGATTATTAAGCCGTCAGAAAAGCCGACGTTAAAATGAGGAAATCTGTAAAACCTTGCGGTTGGAATGATCAATCTTGAGAATGCGGGAACTCATGCTCCTAGTTTTGGGCTTTGTCATGTTGGGTCTAGGAGTGACATTATTGACAATCTTTGGAGAGGGAGGTTTCTTTGTGTTTCCCTTCTTTTTCGTTGGCGATCCAGGATTAGCACCACTAATAGCAATATTCGGTTTGGCAATCATGATTCTCTTTTTCTGGTGGGCAAACAATCAATATCCAGAAGATGCGCGTTTTGCTAAATTTCAGTCACCAAAAGAAGGAGTCCTGAAAATTGATTCTCTGTGCAAGTTCTGTGAGAGCCCCATGCCTGAAAATGCCACTTTCTGTTCCTCGTGTGGAAGTCAAGTAGAGTATGGTTTTAGTGATAATGACTCGTTCTAGAGATGTGAGTGATGCAGCGATGAATCCAACAGTCAGACACGCAAGACTGGATGATCTAGATACAATAATGGAGATTGAGCGAAAGAGCTTTCGTGTTCCTTGGGAATATACTATATATCTCAGAATCTGCCTTCAAGAAGGGCGTGTTCTTTCGAGTGACGGAGGGATGCTGTTGATGGATGTCCTTGAGAAGGAAAAGAAGATTGCAGGATTTGCAGTCTGGGAAACGAACCCTCTCAGCAAAAAAGGACACATTCTCAATCTTGCAATAATAGAAGAAGAACGAAGTAAGGGATATGGAAGAATGCTCATCCACCATGTTCAAGAGAGTCTTAAGAATGCAGGAATGTCTTCTTGTAATCTTGAAGTACGGGAGAGTAACTCCCTCGCACGATCCCTCTATGAAACCTGTGGATACGTAATCTCCGATAGGTTAGCTGGGTACTATTCCGATGAGGATGCTATCGAATACTCTAGAAGCCTATGACAATGTGACACGACTTCGGACAAGTCGAGGTCCAAGAATATCATGGTACAGCTTGAGATATGATTCATCTTCTGATACTACTGCTAATGGGCTTTTTGAATCACCAGTACCGCCTACAAGGATCTCACGATCGTCTATCACACTAAGAAGCATTGGTGTCTTTGTGTGCCAGATTCTCCAACCAGTCAAAGTTTCAAGCTCAATTTCATCAGTTTCCGGAATGATGAGTACTTTTCGCATAACACCCCTAACCTTGGCAAGTTGTGTTATATCTAGACAAGCCACGTCCGGAACAGAAATCACAACTGATTCCTTTGCTCTTCTCGCCATATCGATGATATGAGCACAGAGTTCTTCAGAGCCGCTAAGATACCAAGTTCTCTCAGTTGGAACGTTTAGCAGAATATCAGTTGCGTTGTGAATTGCATCGAGAATATCCACAGCCTTTGTAGTGAGCTCTGTCACTCCTACAATTGTCTCTCTAAATGTTGTATTCAACGTAGAGATCTTCTCTTTCTGTTCTTTTGATGTTCTTCTAAAGGATTTGTCAATTTGGTCATTGAAATCAGTCAAAGCATCACTTCGACCCTGATGCAAAGCGGACATTGCTTCAGCAGCGAGATTATTGGCTTCTGTTACCGACTCAGTCAAAATGAGATTCTTTTTCGTCAAATCAGACCGTGCTTTCTCTATCAGATACGAAGACTCCGTACTCAGCTGTGTCTTAAGTTCTAGCCCGATTGTTTCTAATTTTTGTGAAGCTTGCTGGTTTGTGAGGTTTGCACTCTCTTGAACAGATTCGATTGCTTCATTTCGTTTCTCAGTAGTCTGAATAGAAGCTTGTTCCAGAAGGTTACGGAACTCCTCTGAAGCGGACTCGGAGGATCTTTGGAATTCGGTAAATGATGAAGCGAGTTTATCTACAACAACACTGTAACTTTGAGTTGTTTCCTCAGCTATTTTTGCATCCAAAGCTTCTATTTTCTCTGCAATCTTATTTGGCATCTGTGTGAATGCTTCATTTCCTTTTACCAGTGAAGCAGCGCAATCTGAACCAAACACATTAATGCGACTTGTTACTGCTTCTTCAGAAGTCTGTATTAACGTAGTTGCAATCTCGGCAAATTGATTGATAGCCTCATCTCCTCGTTCTGAAATTAAATCAGATGCATCACTCGCAGACTTCAACAAATTGCGTTGTAACAGAGTCAGTTCATTTCCAAGTTTGCTTCCAAAGGTTTCCAGAGATGTTGTCACATTGGATACTGTGGAGTCAACCCAAACAGACGCAGCATCAAAAGCCTGTGCGACTTCGGACCTTCTTGCCTCAATGGCTGCAATGACATCATCCTTGGTAGTATTCCTCTCCTTGACACCTCCAGTTTCACGGCCAGAGAGCAGTGCATGAAACTCTTCGATACTTGCGGTTGCTGTCTTGACTCGTTTAGTAGTAAGACGGTTTATCTTCTTGCTCGTACTAGCAAGGCTACGCTGTTTGTGTTCTTTTTGGTCTGAAATGAAGGAATCAGCAGCAGTCTTTGCAGCTGCTGAGCTTTTTTCAAGAGCAGCGGTAGTATCAAGACGAACAGTATCCAAGCGCTCTGCGATATTATCTCGTGCTCCATCAATTGATATATTGAATTCGTGGGAAACCTGATCCATTGTATCAATAAACTGTTCGATTGTACCAGATTCCATGTCTCGCAAACTGGTTTCAGTGCTCTGTATAGAAGCTTCGAGTTTACCTAGCGCATCAGCCATGCTCTCAGATATTTCATGTCTCTTCTGGACAGCAACTTCTTCGAGGTTCTTCTTCATTCCAGCAACTGACGTTGCAACTTCATCAATTTTCATACCTAGCTCTGCTGAGTATTCTTGACGAAGTTTTTGCGAATCTTCTTTGAGACTTTTCATCTCATTTTTCAGCGAGGTCTTGAATTCAGTATGAGTTGATGCGATGAGATCTTGAGTTTCAGCTGTCTGACTTGAGAGAAGCCCGTTGAACGTTGCTTCAAGGCCTTGCGTCAGAGTAACAAATTGACGAGTAATATCTTCCAAGTGAGTGTGGAATTCTTCGCGGATAGCCAATGTATGCTGATTAATTCGAGAATCTTGTTGTTGTATAGTTGTGTCAATCTCATCCTGAATATGATTTGCTTGAGAAATAATAGTCGTTATGCTCTTCGTCATCCTCTTGTCCAGACGGTCCCTAAGTCGCTCAAAGAGCTTCTTTGAATCGCGGACTTGTTTTTCTGTTGTAGTTGTGAAGCTACCTATGAGTTCCTCGAGTCTTGAACCGACACTTGCCTCAAAGTTGTGCGTTGTTATCTTGACCGCGTTGATTAGTGCTTCATTCTTAGTTGTTGTAGATTTGATGATAGAATTGAAGGCACTCTTCAAGCGGCTATTCATTGTTTCTGCCACTCTATTCAACTCAGAGATTTCAGTGTTCATAATGGTACTCACATCTGTGGATGTGTCAATGAGTTTCTTCTCAATCGATTGGACAGTTGAACCCACCCAGCCATCGAGTGTATTATGCAATGTGTTCGCAGCAGTATCACAACGTTCCTGTTCTCTCAGATTCTGTTTGTCCAAGAGTTCAAGAACCAATAATCGAGTATCAGCAAGAGTAGTTTCACAATCTTTACCAAGGGTAGTGCTTAGATTCTGTAATTCATCATACTCGTCCTTGATCATTCCATTCAATTTCTCGACGTGTGAGGTCAGCGTGTTTTTCGTAACTTCGATATACTTTGCATCAGTAGAAGCAACCTGATTGAGCTGTACTGTCACAGATTGGGATGCTACATCCATAAAGCTAGATACTTCTTCTTTCCAAGCGTCAACTGCACCAATAACAGTTTCAGCAATCTCAGCGCTGACAGTTATTCTATTCTTTGCGAAATCCCCAAGATCGGCGGGAATTGTTCTTGCTTCAACAAGGACTTTTCTTAGGGCATCTTGACCTGCCAAATAGGTTTGCTCAAGTTCGCTTTCGATATGAGTAAGAAGCTGAGTGAGATCTCCAGAAACAGTAGTTAAAACCTCGACACCTTCATCGGATGCGGTCGAAACCATCGAGCTAAGTATTTTTGTCGTTTTCTGAGCAACATTCTGAAGCAATTCTGATGAAGCAGTCAACGTCTTTGTGACTGCTTTCCGAGCTGCTTTGATGAGACTTGCAGAGTTGGATTCAAATTCAGTAATAGTTACCAACGTACCTTTACGTTCAGCCTTCAACCATCTATCGAATTGACGCGATATTCGTTTGACTTCGCGATTTAATGCAAGTTGGCTTTTGTCAATCTCGCCCTGAAGTTCAATAATCTTGGAGCCCAATCTGTTATCGAGTGAGATATCAAGTTTATTCATTACTTCTTCTAGATCTTCTGAAAGGGACTCCATCACTGCACTTGCACTGGTCTTAACTTGTTCAATTCGAGAACTCACAAGCTCCGACATACTATCCTCATAGGTGGTCAGTGATTTTCTAATCGTTTCAAGAGATTTGCCCTTTGAATCAATGATATTCCCAATGGCAATATCAATCTCTTCAATCTTTGAGCTAAATGTCTTCTCTGATATATCAGTCAGATCTGCAACCGCATTGTTGATTGCGGAGAGCTCGTTTGAGAGCGAAAGATTTGGAGGTATTGCACGATAAACTGGCACAATACCTTCAATCTCTTTAATCAATCCTTTCTTCACAAGTCGCCCAAGAGTCTTTCTGACTGTGGGAAATGTTTCTCCAATCATTTGGGAAACTCCGCCAGCGGTCATATTTCCCCCAATTAATATGGGGAGAAGGGTCTTAGACTCGGCATCAGTAATGCCTAAGTTCTTTTTCAATACAGAAACTACTTCCGTAACTGCTTCATTACTCATTTTTGCATCCCATCCCACCGTTAAAATGTTCAGACCACTTGAGTGGTCTTGTTTCATCTACTCGGTTTTACAATTTTGACACTTGATCGAACAGGTTTCTCAATTGGCCTGCCTCAATCAGCGAAGACTCACCATCCACAATGACCTCTGCTCGTATCTTGGTGGAGTCATCAACTTTATCGGTGTAAATTGTGTCAAAGGTTTTGGCTGACTCACTCTTTAGGACACTTTTAATATCCACTGGGTCTTTGCCAGTTACATCAAATGCAAGAAGCCACCAATTCAAGGTCAGGTCGGTGACACTTGTTTTCAGCTTGTAGAAAGTTGAAAAGAGCTCGCAATAGAGCCTGAATACATCAAAGTTATCGATTCGATCATGTATTGGATTAAGGGTCACAATACCTCTTGCGAAATCAAATCGAAACAAAAGTCCATCTCCCGCTATCAAAAGAACATTGTGTTCATTTACAGATGCAAAGTTCTTCCAGAGTTTCTTGAATTTGGCCGAGAAGTGACGAATGGAACTCGCGTTCAAAGTAGAGAGCAAATCCTTGATAGGAATTCGCCTATCCATCATTCCACGACCTTTCTTTTCAAGAATAAAACGGCGTATCTGTTCCAGATACTGACTATAGCAAAAGTTGGGTAAATCTCGGGGTTTGACTCCAATCTCGATGAGCGCATTCAAGAAATTCCTATTATTACACCTTGGTCGAACTGCACAACTTAACCTGTCCTCTTGGCAAGCTGAGCACTTTTTCTCGTGTAATTCAATTAATTCCTTAGCTAGCTGGTTATCTGCGGCAACATCAAGTAGGCTTATTCTTGTTGCGAATTCGTTCTTATGCTTCTTTAGTTCCATGGAGATCACAAACCACTCAAGTATTGAGATTGAGCGTTGGATAAATCCTGCTCGAGTGTTTCAATTGATTTGGTCACTGAAAGTGAGTCAAGTTGCGCATTGTGGTTTCATCGAGATAAACCTATGCAACAGGGACCTATTTTTCTAATTGATTTCCTGTTACTTACCACTCTTTACGGTCTCTTTTAGTTTGCCTGTCCATGATTTGATTTCCCGACTCAAACTAGCAATATCATTCTCATTCAATGTTGCAGTAGGAGGATAGGATTTGAATTCACGAGCGCGTTTTCCAAATTGGAATAGAACGGGTGTGTGGCCTTCAATCTGCGTTGTCAATTGATCACGAACATCTTCTAGAGCTTTAGCCATTTCAGTGGCTTCTGTCTGTGGAACTACAAGATCTAATAATCCATCCATCAAACTATCGATTGTAGAAGGTAGACTAGCTTTTGTGGGGTCCTTGACCTTTGGTATCCTCTTTTCTGTAGTTTCCTTCTGTTTCTTTGATGTTTTATCAGATTTGGGAACTGACGCACCGCCTTCCTCTATAAACTTTGAAATCAGCTCGATTGATTCTGTTACTTTGTCAATTGCCAAGTTGTACTTTCGTTCAATGTCATCAAGCTGACGTACAATGATTCCAACAATCTCATTTGTTTCGCCGAATTGAGACGAAAGATCCTGAACTTTTTCCTCAATCCCAGAGAGACCAGCGATATATCCCTGAAGGTCATCAAGTTTCTTTGTTATTACTTCCACATCTTCAATGGTTACGAGAATATCGTCAACTTTTTTGATTATTACCGCAGACTCTTTTGAATCCTTGACCTCTATCACATCAGAACCAATGCTAGAAACTGTTTTCGCAATCTCATCGATTTTTTTTGTCGTGTCCATGCCCTTGACAGACTTGGCGAGATCATCTACTTTCTTCCCGACTACGTTTACAACTTTAGTATTGACCGATGAAATCAAATCCTCCAGTTTAGAAATTGGAGAGAGCTGTGTCTGAATTTCTTTTATGCCAGAACTAAGAGAAGCGATCTCTTTGGATAGCGTATCCACTTTCTTTTGAATATCCTCAATTGCAGCATCGCTTTTCTCTGCGGCCATAGCATCCCCTACTCAGGTAGCGACAGTGTTCCTCTTGTATCAGAGAGCGTAATTAGCCTTTCGGGAACGTAATAATTTGCATAAAGAAAGATAATCTACGCATTCTTAGCACGAATAATCTCAATCTCAGCATCTTCAAGCATAGGGAATAAGTGTGCTTTATTACCAGCATTCGTTCCTTTCCAATCAATCACAGCTTTGGTAATTGGAATTGTGGAGTTTGTTAACATTTGCTGTAAAACTTCAGGAGTGAGACCGTCAATTGCATACTTTGGAGCCATGTGACCGATTTTGTAGCCTTTCTCTAAGAGCAGTTTGTTGAACTTGCTTGCATAATGGGTTCCTCCAAATCCAATTACTGCATCACCTGTGAATGGTTCACTGACGCATTCCATGACAGCGGCTGAAACAGCTCTTGCGCCCTCCTCATGAATCCAGTATTCCTCAGAACTTCCTAGTTCCACAAATATAAGCGGTGTCTCCAGTGAAGTTGGACCGTGATGAGTCACCTCGAGGGAAACATCGAATTCATTCAAACCTCGTTGTTCCCGTTCTTCGTACAGTTTTCTAAGAGCTGCAGACACTAATGATGGAGCAGAAACTGAGAGCTGATGAGGAATTCCACCAAATTGTGCGTCACTACCAAGGTTTCCTGTGCTATGAACTAGCAAGGCGGGTTTACCGGACTGAGCTCGATGTCGGGAACAGAAGATGAACGCTTCTGCATCAAAGTGATTCTCAAGGTGATCACAATGTATCATGTCACGGTTAGTTGTGATAAGCAGAGATGTATCGGTGGAGTATACTTTGTTCCCTTCAAATGATTCGTGAGAATCCGAAAATCCGTACTCGTTCAATAGTACCTCTTTGATCGAGAGACTCGCTATGTCTTGCTCAGATGTGACTAAAACCCTCAAACTATCCATCCTCGAATATTAGAGTCGAGTCATCGCGAGTAATGGTTCCAAGCTGACCTCTACTTCGATAGTGACCTTAGCTCCAAAGGCTTCATCGATTTCAGTTTCAATACGACCCTTGAATTCCTTCACTTTGTCTATCTGCCTCGTGATATCATCCCTTAATCGCAAAAGGTCATTGCTATGGTATTCTAGGTTTTTCTGAGCTTCGTTGAGCGCGGCCCGCAGTTCATCATTCATTGTATATACGTCCGAGCCCGCATAGGTATGTCGCTTATCCTCAATCGCCTTTGCCTGATTCTGGAGCTTGCTTAAACTACCTTTCCGCATCGCCTCAATCTCTTCAATTGCCCGTCTTGCTAATCGGTCCTTGAGAGGAAGTTTCCCTTTCTCTATTGCTTCTTGTAAACCACTCATGCCCTCAAGGAGATTAGGGCATCCTTCGTTCTCAGTTGTAATTGCGGTATAAGGATCATCGAAATATTCTGTCAAGGCAATCTGACCGGCGGGGCCAATTCTAACGCCAGTATCGTGTTGAAGGAATTTCTTCACTTGTTTCTTCAGGGGATTCATTTTCATCCTCAACAGTCCAGAAATGTGATCAGCTTGTTCATCCAAGCTCAGAAGCTCTGCTACATTGGAAGTCTCAGTGAACTCGTCATATGCCTTCTTGGCGGCGTCATGCTCGGATTGGGCTGTTCCTATCTTATCTCGCACCTGACGAATTTGTTCATCAAAGATCTCTTTGCTAAATGTCAAATCATGAAGGGTGTTAATGCGACCGCCAATTCTTTCCAAATCCTTGACCCAACTGAATTCGAATAACATTTTACTTATCCTGTTCATTTCTTTAGAAAGCTCTTTCATATAGGAGTCTAGGGACTTGATTGTATTTTTGTAGCGTTTATCCATTCTTCGAATCCAACGTGAACCTGCACCCCACAGTTCTTGGATGAAGTGTTGAATTTCTTTTTGCAGCGCTTCAGTATTCTCATAGTTGATATCTTTGTTAACATAGAAATCATTAACAACCTCACCGATCTTCAACGCGAATCTTGAGGCGATTCCTCCAGATTCGATTTCGTCATCCTCCTCTACCGTAAATTCTTTTGAAAGCTCGTCGATGTCTTTCAAAGTAGTTTCAATAATCTTGAAGCTACGTTCTGCTTGTTT
>VAPB010442981.1_pt1 | contig 32921 bp, 32 predicted proteins | sample 3395101 | NCBI WGS metagenome assembly VAPB01 (sample SAMN08290433, study PRJNA428436) | hydrothermal vent metagenome | isolation source: Deep-sea hydrothermal vent chimney | place: Indian Ocean: Southwest Indian Ridge | reverse complement strand
ATTATTTCTCTCTGTCTTTTAGTCATGCTATACCCTGCCTTATATGATTTACCCGCCTTAATATCCACAAATGCAATATCAGCAGACTCACTTATTTCTTTTGCAATCCCGGGGAATTCCAGCTCGCAGCCCTGCTCCAGAATATCATAGGCCTCAGGTGATATCAGCAAAGGAAGAATACCAAAGTTAATAAGATTATCACTGTGAATACGCGCAAATGATTTAGCGAGCACAATCTTAACACCAAGGTACATCGGGGCCAGAGCCGCATGCTCTCTGCTTGAACCCTGACCGTAATTGACGCCTCCAAGTATAATACTGCCCCCGGCGCTCCTGGCCCTTGCTGAAAATGACGGGTCAATTCTTGAAAAAACAAATTCAGATATAGCAGGGATATTAGACCTTAATGAGAGAATCTTTGCGCCGGCCGGCATTATATCATCTGTCGTTATATTGTCTTTAACTTTTAAAATCACAGCGGCTTTTAAGTATTTTTCGAGCCTTCCTTTATCAGGAAGCGGTTTGATATTAGGGCCTCTTTCAATAACGACTTTTTCAGGTTCTACTGAAGGTGGTATGATCATTGAATCATCTATAACATATGTTTCCGGAATAGTGGTGTTTATACTGCTCTTGAGAAAATCTCCGGGATCAGTAATTACTCCGGTTATAGCGGAAACTGCAGCAGTAGCAGGACTGCATAAATAAACCTTGTCACCGGGGGTACCGCTTCTACCGGGGAAATTCCTGTTAAAAGTTCTTAGAGACACAGCCCCTGTTGGCGGTGACTGGCCCATTCCGATACATGGGCCGCATGCACATTCAAGCATCCGCGCGCCGGCTGATAAAATGTCTGCCAATGCCCCGTTCTGAGTAATCATAATAAGAACCTGTCTCGACCCGGGGCTTATTGAGAGGCTTACATCGGGATGGACTTTGTTATCTTTCAGTATACTGGCAGCAAGCATTATATCAGCATACGAGGAATTAACACAGCTCCCTATGCATACCTGTTTAACAGGCGTACCTGCTGCTTCTTTAACCCCATTTGCATTGTCAGGACTCGAAGGCATCGCAATCATAGGCTCAAGCTCATCAAGTGAAATTTTTATTTCCTCATCATATGACGCATCAGGATCAGGCTCAAGCTGTACCCAGTCTGCCTCGCGCTGCTGAGCCTTTAAAAATATTCTTGTCTGTTCATCTGAAGGGAATATTGAAGTAGTTGCCCCGCATTCAGCGCCCATATTTGTTATTGTCGCCCTCTCAGGTACAGTGAGATTTCTCAGGCCGTCTCCGCTATACTCCAGTACCTTTCCGACACCGCCTTTTACAGTCAACCGCCTCAACACCTCAAGGATTATATCTTTAGCAGTAACACCGGGGGGGCATTCTCCATGCAGATCTACACGTACTATTTTAGGCATTACCAGCCAGAAGGGTTCGCCTGCCATCGCCATCGCAACATTAAGACCGCCGGCCCCTATGGCAAGCATGCCTAAAGCCCCTGCATTCGGGGTATGACTGTCAGAACCGAGAAGAGTCTGCCCGGGCTTTGCAAACCTCTCAATATGAACTTGATGGCATATACCATTGCCGGGTTTTGAAAAATAAACACCGTGTTTATCAGCTACTGTTTTGAGATATCTGTGATCATCCGCATTTTCAAAACCTGTCTGGAGGGTGTTATGATCAACATAACTGACAGAAAGCTTAGTCCTCACCTTTGGTATTCCCAAAGCTTCGAATTCAAGATATGCCATTGTACCTGTGGCATCCTGGGTAAGCGTCTGGTCTATCGATATTGCAATTTCCTCACCTGGCTTCATACTACCCGAAACAAGATGAGATGAGATCAGTTTTTGTGTAGCATTCATATGAAAATCTCCCAAGAAACCAGTGTAAGTGCAAGTGATTAGTGTCAGCAAAGTCTTTTAACTGACACTGACACTTTCTTTTACTGGCACTGCTCTTTTACAGACTAAAAAATTTCTTCACATATGGGACAATGACCCTGACTATATCATTATAAAAAACGAGTACTACCAGAAGCATCAGCATTGCAAAACCAATCTTAGTAGCAAAATTCATAACTTTTTCACTCAGGGGTTTCCTTCTTAATACTTCAAATGCCATAAACAGCAAATGGCCGCCGTCAAGGACAGGAACAGGCAAAAGATTCAGAATCGCAAGATTAATGCTGATTATGGCGATAAAATTAAAATAAGCAAAAACTCCGGCTGACGCAGCCTTGGCAGCAGCATCAACTATTAATATTGGCCCGCCGATCTGCTTTGCTGAAATAGTGCCTGTCAACAGCCTTCCAACAACTTTAACAGTAAGCACACTCCACTTATAAACAGCCTCAACGCCGTCAGCAAGTGAATGAAATATGTTTTTACTGGCTATGACATCCCCTCTGGTAATGCCAATCTTGCCAACAACAACCTCCTGCCCTTCATCGTTCACAAACTTTTGCGGCTCTGGAACAATCTTTATGTTAAATACAGTGTTTCCTCTCTTAAGGCTTAGGGGTATCTCTTTGCCGGGGTGTTTTGAAATTATTTTGGACATCTCGCCCCAGTCACTTATGGGGACATTATTAACAAAAGTGATTATATCTCCTCTTTTAAGTCCTGCCTTTGAAGCAGGGGAATCTTTTAAAACACTCCCTACCCTGGTAGTTCTCTTCGAAATGCCTGCCCTCCCGAATACAATTTCATTGCCGTTTTGATCTTCAATGGAAACAGATTCAGGAGTAACTTTAAATTCCTTCACTTCGTTATTACGCTTAACTTTAACCGTTAATTCCCTGCCGGGACTGTCAAAGACAGCCTGCTCAAACTCAATCCACGCATTAACAGCTTTTCCGCCTACAGAGACAATTTTATCATCAACTTTAAACCCTGCCTCCATCCCGGGAGAACCTTCCTCAACTATCTCAATATTTGTATTTACAACGGCATCAAGGTCAGGAATCGTTATAGACTGGTTCAAACCAAGAAAAACAACAAAAATTATATAAGCCAATACAAGATTAAAAAACGGCCCGGCAAATACTATTAAAGCTCTCTTAAAAACCGATTGATTATTAAATGCCCGTTCTTTATCTTCTTCTTTCAGTTCTTCGCCGGGCTCTTCCCCGATCATTTTCACATAACCGCCTAGAGGGATAACTGAAAGCATGTATTCCGTTTCCCCGATTCTTTTTTTTAATAATGCAGGCCCAAAACCGAGGGAGAATTTCAGAACACCCACTCCTGTGAGCTTTGCAAAAATAAAGTGGCCCAGCTCATGGAAGAAAATTAATAAACCAAAAAGAATTAATGCCCAGAGTAATATCATAATTTAATCAACCTTTCTTCAATCTCAAAGATAAATGATTTAATATCCTGATGTTCAATAATTTAACGAACCAATGACTCAACAATTTCATAAGCTCTTTTCCTTGCCCAATCCGATACCTTAATAATATCATCAAGAATAATATCATCAAGGCTGCTGCTGCCTGTTGATTTATGCTGTGCCATAGTCTCGCCCACTACATTGGAAATTTCTGTGAAAGGGATCCTGCCGGCGAGAAAGGTCTCTACAGCCACTTCGTTTGCCGCATTCAGGACAGAAGGCATGGTCCCGCCGATTTCGAGCGCTTTATATGTCAGAGCCAGACTTGGATACCTGTTGCTGTCAGGTTCCTCAAAAGTAAGCTGCCCTATATCTGATAAATCAAGAGAAGGGAGCACATTATCAAATCTGCGAGGATAAGAGAGCGCGTAACTTATGGGTCCTTTCATATCAGGCACTGACATCTGCGCAATAACGCTCCCGTCAACAAATTCAACCATTGAATGCACGATGCTCTGAGGATGAAGAACAACCCTGATCCTGTCAGCGGACAAACCAAAAAGCCAGGATGCTTCAATTACTTCAAGACCTTTATTCATAAGGGTAGCCGAGTCAATTGTAACTTTATCACCCATATCCCAGTTAGGGTGCTTTAATGCAGCTTCTGGAGTCACTGCCCCAAGTTCCGAAAGTTTTTTCTTAAAAAACGGCCCTCCTGAAGCTGTTAATATAATCCTTTTTACTTCATCCTTCCTTTTGCCGTCAATGCATTGAAAAACTGCGCTGTGCTCACTGTCAACCGGAAGCACCTTTACTCCGTTTTCCAGGGCCTCGGTCATAACTATTGACCCTGCCATTACCAGAATTTCCTTGGAAGCAAGGGCTATGTCTTTTCCAGCCCTGATAGCGGCAAGCGTTGGCAAAAGGGCTGCAGAACCGACTATTGCTGAAACTACCATGTCAGCGTCCGCACAGGATGCTATATCTATAAGCCCTTTTTTACCTGTCATGATATTAACAGGAAGATTTTTCCCGGCCAGTTCCCGACCGGCAGATTCATCATACACTGCAACGAATGCAGGCCTGTATACGGCTATCTGCTCTTCAAGCAGTTGAATATTGTTCTTTGCCGCAAGACCCACAACCCTGAACCTTTCAGGAAAACGGCTGATAATTTCCAGGGTATTCCTTCCGATAGAACCTGTAGAACCTAAAATAGTTATTTTTTTCATTTAAAAATACCTCACGATAAAATACAGAACAGGCCCGGAAACAAGGAGGCCGTCGATTTTATCGAGCACACCGCCATGCCCGGGGATAAGAGCGCCTGAGTCTTTAACTCCCGCATCACGCTTGAACATGGATTCTATCAAATCACCTATAACAGTTGTTATACCGATAACCGCACCCGTAATCGCTGCGCCCTTTACTGAAAAACCGGGGATATTTAAAACAGCATTAATAATCAGAGCACCTATCGAGCCGCCTGCTATGCTTCCGAAAACTCCCTCGATCGTTTTATTCGGGCTTATAGAAGGATAAAATTTGAGCCTTCCCAGTTTCGTTCCCACATAATAAGCTGTGCTGTCAGCAAGCCATACTGATGAATAAAGCAGAAATAAATATTTCACACCAAAAACTTCGGTTCTTAAAAACCATTGAAAACTGAGAAAACCTGAAATATAGAAAAAACCGACACCAAGGGGTCCAACTTCGGACATGGTTCCGGATGGGTTTTCAGCAGTAACAAGTCTTACAAAAAGTAAAAGAAAAAGTCCGAGGAAAATACCGTCAAGAAAATAAGCCGGGTAACGGCATGAAACATACAACAGGACACCCCCTACAAGGACTCCGGAATAACAGAGCTTCCACGGTACATTGTACATAACATAAAATTCGCGCATTGCAAGCATACCGACTCCCGTAAGCAACATTAAAAAAAATGGGAAAGCGGGCATGAAATAAATGTAGGCAGCCAAAACCGGCAAAATCGCCGCAGCTGTAATTAGTCTTTTAGAGCTCAAAACTCACCTTTAACCTTCTTCCGGTATCAACCCTAAGTGTTATAAACTCTGGGTAAAACACCAAACCTCCTCTCCCTCTTCTGATAATCTGTAACAGCAGACATGAATTCATCCTTACCGAAATCAGGCCACATGGTTTCTGTGAAAAACAGCTCAGAATACGCTGATTGCCAGAGCAGAAAATTACTCAGCCTCATTTCTCCGCTTGTACGTATTATCAAATCAGGGTTTGGCATTCCTGCTGTATATAAATACTTTTCAAAAGTTTGCGTGTCTATTTCATCCGGTTTAAGATCCGCTTCTATAATACGTTTAACTGCGTCGATTATTTCCTCTTTGCCTCCATAGCTAAGCGCACCTGCAAGTAAAAGCCCTGTATTTTCTTTCGTTATAGTCTCAAACTCATCTAAGAGGTTTCTAATGCTGTCGGGAAGCTTTTCGAGATCTCCGATAGCTTTGAATACGATGTTGTCTCTGGCAAACTTCTGCATTTCACTTCTAAGATAAAGTTCAAGAAGCCCCATAAGAGAGTCAACTTCATTTTTCGGCCTTTGCCAGTTTTCCATCGAAAACGCATAAAGGGTAATCGCCTCCAGTTTTAGTTCTATAGAAGCATCAATAATTTCTCTTACTCTCTTGACACCTTCCCTGTGACCTTCAATTCTTGAAAGGCCCTTTTGTTCGGCCCAGCGGCCGTTACCATCCATAATTATCGCTACATGCTTAATATTCATTTTCCCGAAAGACTATAATAGTAGAGTATGCTCTTTTTTATAAAATCCCCTGAAAGTGATTTTCTCAGGTGCAGGAATAAAGACGGTCTGGCTATAAGGAACAGGTTATCGCGCTCCACCAGGTAATCCGTAACCGTACCTTTAATCCCTTCAAGAACCAGCGTTTTGTTCATTAAATCACCATCCCACCATAATGCATAAACTTCTGATTTTTTATACCCCAGCCCCGGTACTTTAGAAAGCAAAGGTTCCTTCTTAACCACTATAACTTCTTGTCCCCTTTCGGTTTTAACAGGTACGAGCCGTCCTTTCACATACCATTTCTCTTCCTGGTTTACCAGGGAGTACCTGTTCACCTTAAAAGAGTTATCAAATTTCCCGTAGGACTCTTTACTCCTCCATATTAATTCACCTGTATTATATAGGTTAAGATAACCATAATCATCAAATGCAAGGACATGCGAATGACCATCTGCCTGCCAGTCAACAAAACAAAACCCGTAAATATTCACTCCATCCGGAAGCACAACCGGCTCATCTGTCTGATAATTCCCGTCTTTCCACTTTCCTTTATATACAGGCCCGGCAATAGCACTGGACGGCCGGAAGTTCTGCATAAATAACGTTTTACCCAAAACCCTGAAAATGTAGGGAGCCCTATCCCATATTTTCCTATATCCACCTGAAGAATCATATTCAAGCACAAAAGATCCAATTCTGTTATCTTTTGCTTTCCTTACTATTTCACTGTCAGCAATATCTGTGTCCCGAACTTCATCAATCAGTGAAGTAACAAATATCTCAGCCCTTCCATTATCATTTAGATCCAGAACATCCAGAGACAGATGCTTTTCCTTTACACCTCCCTTGATAAGCCATAATTCCTGCGGTTCACCACTCAATCTGTAAATCCTTATGTTATTGCCATCGCTTACAACGAGTTCACCTTTACCGTCTCCGTCAACATCTCCTTCCGCGATCAACTCTCCCTCAACAAGTTCATAACTGCCCCACGGCTCTGTTCCAGACAGATTTACAGATATAAATTCATCTTCAGCTGTAAATTCCCTGACAATCTCAGCGCTGAAAATTTCTTTAAATTCTCCAAACATCTCCGCATCTTCAACCCAGAACAGCTTTACATCCAGGAACCTGCTGCCACTGTCTGAAGGTGTAGAAAAAATAAGCACCGCCTCTGCGCCAAGTCCCCTGGCGATCCCGGACAACCTGTCCGGCTCATAACTGGTTGTATATGAATCAAGGATTTCAAACCTTCCGGAATCTTTCAAAGCATTATAGAATACTTCAGAGATTGTCCACTCAGCCTTCTTATCCTGAAAAAAAGCGAGTTTTATCTTTGAAGCTGTGATTCTTACCACATCTCCAGCCTTTGGATTGCCACTGACAACACGACAGAGGTATATCCCTGATCCGGCCAGTGCTTTAATAATTTCAATACGTCCGGCAAACTCTTCTGTACTGCCAACAATCTCTTTTGTAACAGGATGAGAAAACGGAACACCTTTTCTGTACACAGAAAAACGCATGCCCTTTTTAAGCTCTTCACCTGCAGAAAAATTAACCTTTGCCTGTCCTTTTTTGATGCTCATGACTGTTCCGTTTACAGGCAGAAAATAAGAGAGTACAGAATCCCTGACTGTATATACAGGGTTATTGTCCTTAACTTTCTCCGTATCCAATGCGGGCTTTGACTCCTGTCCGAAAGATCCTGCCGGACTCACTGCCCCACATAAGCCGGCAAATATCAGAGCAAGAAATAATAATGTAAAATTTCTAGTAATAATCATGGTTAAACACTGGATAAAAACAGTTTACATTTTAGCGTCAAAATCGAAATTCCGGCTTTGTTCAATTTTAAAGTTTTTTCCTGGCTTTTATTATAAAAACAAAGGATTTATTCCTGTACTTGCAAATACGAAGACAGAAGGGCCCGGGTGTTTTTATATGTCTACCTGCAAGGTTACGAGTTCTAACCGGCAAGGGATAATCTCTGCATAAGACTAAAAAGGTACTAAATTTACTGCTGTATTGTCAAATAATAATATCTACGGCATTAAGCCGAAAATGTACTTTAAATCCTTATCCTCAAATTGTAAACCACCGCCGACATATATCCCTCTACGACCGCTATTCAAAAGGTTGTCAATACCACTGCTCAGGAATAGATGCTTAAATATATAATAGTCCAGGCCTATCTTTAGATGGGCCCTTTCTGCTTCTGCTTCATCAGCACTAAAGTCCCACATGTCAAGACTGATCTTGCCCCTGTCATCATTAATAAAATAATCTGCTCCGAAACCGAATGTGCTCTCGAGCATTCCGACTCTTAGAGCAAAATCCTCAAAACGCTTGGCAAATTGAGCTGAAAACTCAATCTCCCGTTCTAACTCCTCCTTTCTTATCTCTACCCCGTTAATTATTGTGTCAGTAACCTTACTTGAGGCTATGGGATCAGATACAACTCCGAGTATATAGTACAGGTCTTTGCGGGGCTGTACAGTCAAATTAAAATACCCTTTTGAATCACCCTTTTCCGAAAGATACTCGGCCCGAAAATCCATAAAGGTTCTAAGCCTTTCAACAACTTCGAAAGATTTGCTGGCTCCCTCAACAACCTTGTTGAAGGAATTATACATTTCATCTTCCTTCAGAAGCTTGCCTAATGTTCCCTCTCCCTTTTCTATTCTCTGTGTAATATTGTCAGCTGACCGGGAAAAGCTCTTGATATTTTCAATGCTTTCATTCAATGCAAGTCTGTTATCTTCTATCACCCCTCTCAGTTCTTTCGCTACCGCACTTAAATCTTCAATCAGTCCGGGCCCTTTTTCGCTAAGTGTCATGGAGAAATTCTCCAGGCTCACAAGCATATTGTGCAGTGGTTCCCTGTCCTCATTTAATATCTCATTAAGGTTGGCAGTAACAGCTTTTAAATTATGGATTATCTCCTTTATTCCCTCTTTTTCAGTTTTTCCCATTATGTCCTGAAGTCCTTCAGCAAGATCACCTATATAGGAAGCCGCAGAAGAAAGCTCATTTGCCAATGCATCAATATCAGCAGCAGACTCTGTATGCTTTATCCAATCACCGTCTTTAAGCGGCGGCCTGGTCGGTGTCCCTGCTGAAAGCGCAAGATATTTATCGCCCAGGAGACCGGATACTCTCAATGATGCCTTTGCATCTTCATATATCTTTATATCAGGATCTATTAAAAGTGTAAGCTTTGCTCTTCCTTGTTCAAGCCAGACTTTTCCAACCATCCCTGCATCTACACCGGCGACCTTAACCCTCGATTTCTCATCAAGACCGCTTATGTTGTCAAACACAACATGAAGTTTGTACCCTTTTTTCCATGCAACACCAAGACCGCTCACCTTAAAGGTCATATAGGAGAGGATAATTATTACCATTATGGCAAAAACACCTACTTTAAGCTCTGTCTTCATATATATTCCCTTCCAGTTTTATAGGGCCTGCAGCACTTCCGGTAACAAACTGTTTAATCGCCGGGTCTGATGTATTTTTTATCTCATCAGGAGTCCCTGCGCCAATGATTACTCCATTATAAAGCATAGCTATTCTATCTGCAATCTTATAAGCACTTTTCATATCATGCGTGATCGCGATCGAAGTTACATTCAGCTTTTCCCTCATTTCCACAATAAGGTTATTGATAGCATCAGCCATTATCGGATCAAGGCCCGTTGTCGGTTCATCATAAAGCAGTATTTCAGGCTTCATGGCGATAGCCCTCGCAAGGCCTACCCTTTTACGCATACCTCCTGACAGATCAGAAGGCATGTAATCTTCTACTCCGGCAAGACCAACCATTTTAAGTTTCTGAGTGGCTATTTTTTTTATCTCGGCAGGGACTAACCTTGAATGTTGTTTTAATCCGAACCCGACATTCTCCCATACTTTCATGGAATCAAACAGGGCCGCAGACTGAAACAGCATCCCAAACTTCCTCCGCACCTCATTCAGGTGCTTTTCATCCAGAGAGGAAAGTTCAAATCCTTCAATCATTACGGTTCCCTTATCAGGCATAAGAAGTCCTATAATATGCTTTAGCAGAACACTTTTGCCCGATCCGCTTCCACCTATTATTACAACACTCTCCCCCTTATCTATTTTGAGGTTTACACCTCTCAGCACATGGTTTACTCCAAAAGATTTGTGTACATCTATTAGTTCAATCATTTAAATAACCAGGCGGAAAGGAAATAATCAGATATTAGGATTGTCATAAACGAAAGGACAACAGCTCCGGTGGTTGCCTTTCCAACTCCTTCAGCCCCTCCTTCCGCATAAAATCCCTTGTAACAGCATATAAGTGATAATGCCGCGCCGAAAAATAATGCTTTATAAAGACCGCTTAAAATATCCTGCATTTCAAGGAAATCCCATGTGGTTCTCATATATGTAGTGACGTTAACACCAAGGATTATCACAGTTACAAAATAACCGCCAATAATCCCGACAATATCGGAAATAACAGTAAGCAGGGGGAGCATAATTAATCCGGATAAAAACCTCGGCACAATCAGGTATTTTACAGGGTTAGTTGCGAGTGTTTCCATCGCATCAATCTGCTCTGTGACCCTCATCGTACCCAGCTCTGCTGCCATTGCTGCACCCGCACGACCCGTAACTATGAGGGCTGTAAGCACAGGGCCGAGTTCCCTGGTCATTGAGAGTGCCACAACAGTTCCTACCAACCCTTCAGCGCCAAACCGTTTAAATCCCGTATAACTCTGAAGTGCAAGCACCATACCGGTAAACATAGCTGTGATCAGAACAACCGGCAGGGAATTGACACCGATTTCATTCATCTGTTTGGCGGTGCCCTTTATATCAAAGGGCGGTTGTACAAGCCATTTCAGGGTGGAATAAAGCAGTATTAAAATACGTCCGCCTTGACCTATCGGACCTTTTACAAAACTCCCTATGTGCTCGATAATTCTAATGAACACTACTATTAAGCTCTCCCCGCATTAATATTGAATGATTATACGATATTATCGTGATTTTATAAACATTATAGATATATTTTCAATGTCTTCAGGCTCGCCTTCCCCGGAAACTGTTTCGCCTGAGACGAATGAGAAGAAGAGGCTGAAGCAGGGAGATGAAAACTGACCCGGGGAATCTTTTTTATTACGGTTTCCCTGTTAATAAAATAGCGGGAACCTGCGCATTCTCACATTTACCAAAACACCCAATAAAATAAAATTTGAAACAAGTGCCGTCCCGCCGTAACTCATAAAAGGCAATGGAACGCCTACTACAGGCACCATACCGAGAGTCATCCCGACATTAATAATAAAGTAAAAAGAGAGTATCAAGGTTACGCCAAACGCGAGAAAACTCCCTGCGCGATCCCTTGCATTTATTGCTGTATCAAACCCTTTCATAATGATGAAGAGATAGAAAAGAAATAAAAAAATGCACCCGGTTAAACCCATTTCCTCGGCAAAAACCGAGAAGATAAAATCAGTATGCCTTTCAGGCAGAAACCTCAGCGGCCCCTGGGTCCCTTCCAGATAGCCTTTACCCCAGAAACGTCCCGAACCTATAGAGACTTTTGATTGTTTAATATGGTACCCCACCCCCTGAGTATCAACACGAGGGTTCACAAAAGCGATTATTCTCTGCTTCTGATACCCCTTTAATTCTCCCCAAAGGATATCACCTATAAATGGTAAAGATATAAGACTTATAATAATCGCCACAAGCACAATCTTCTTTTTTATCCCGGCCGTTAAAACCATCGATATGAATATAAAAAACAATATCATGACAGTTCCAAGATGGGGTTGTTTCAAAATAAGAAACGCTGGGACCAGGAAAAAGATTAGAGTCATTTTAAGCAGTTCCCTGAGGCCAAGGGGCATATTGCTATCTTCAATGCCGGAGAGGTACCGAGAAACAGCTAAAACAAAAAGAATTTTAAAAAACTCCGACGGCTGAAAAGATATAAACCCCAGAGGTATCCATCTCTGCGCCCCCATCCCTACCTTTCCGCTGATCAGCACAAGGACCAGCATAACAACCCCGATGATAAATAAAAAATATGCAAACCTTATAAACTTCCTGTAGTCAATACTCACAATAACAAAAAAACCTGTCAGGCTTATCCCTATCCAGTAAAACTGCTTTAAATAAAAAGATTGCTGCTGAGCATCAAGTATCGGCCTTGTAGCACTGTAAATCGTCATAACCCCGATCAGCGATAAAACAAGGGAAGCAAACAGTATACTCCAGTCAAAGTTCTTTAATAGTCTTCTATCGATCATGGTAATAAAAACAAAGATAAAAAATAAAAAATCAAAAGTGAGGGGTAGAGTCCATATGAAAGGAAATATTCCTTAATTTTACATTTTGATTTTTGCATTTTGATCTTTTTCAAAGTATTTCTCAATTACCCTCTTTGCTATCGGCACTGCAGCGGTACTGCCATGTCCGCCGTGTTCAACAAAAACAGCTATGGCTATCCTTGGATTTTCAACAGGCGCAAAAGCTACAAACCAGGCGTGGTCATTATACTTATCCGGCATATTCTTCTTTTGAAGATCTCCTCCTATCACCTGTGTTGTCCCGGTTTTACCGCCTATGCTTACAATCTCTGAACGCGCCATCCAGCCCGTTCCATTCTTATCCGTAACAACCCCGGCAAGTGCTTTTTTTAAAATCTCAATTTGTTCAGGCTTAGCGTCTATCTCTCTTTCAACTATTCCGTTTAAGTCCCTGTTCTTCAGAATTCTCGGTCTAAGCAATTTACCGCCGTTAACCACAGCCGCCATAAGCCTCGCCATCTGTATCGGAGTAGCAGATAAATATCCCTGACCTATTACAGTATTCAGCGTCTCTCCTTTATACCATTTTTGTTTTTTTGTGCTGAGTTTCCATGCACTCGAAGGAACGATACCCAATCTTTCACCTTCAAGTTCAATTCCAGTAGGCAATCCAAGGCCATAATCTGCCGCATACTGTGCAAGTGTATCAATTCCAAGAGTATTTGCAACCTTATAGAAATAGACATCACACGACTCAACAATTGCTTTATAAAGGTTTACACTGCCATGCCCCCCCTTTTTCCAGCACCTGAATGTCCTTCCCATCTTTATTGAGCCCTCGCACTGAAACCTGGTTTTATCATTAATAATCCCTTCCTCCAGCGCGGCGATAGCAGTAATTATTTTAAAAGTTGACCCTGGAGGATACTGGCTTTGCAGAGACCTGTTTAAGAAAGGTTTGTTAGGGTCATGGATCAGTCTGTCCCAGTCCCCGTGCCCTATTCCTCTTGAAAAAAGGTTTGGATCAAATGAGGGCGAACTTGCCATAGCCAGAATTTCACCAGTATCAACATCAAGTACGACTACAGAGCCTACCTTACCTTTAAGGGCATCTTCAGCTTCTGACTGAAGGCTCATATCAATTGTGAGCACTATATCGCTGCCCTTCACCGGCGGTTGTATGCCCACAGCCTTAATTACCCTGCCAATAGCATCAACCTCAATAATTTTTTTGCCTGCCAAACCCCTTAAAGTCTTGTCATAAACTTTTTCTATACCGTGATGGCCTGCATATGCCCCGGCCGGAACACCGCGGTAATATGGGTCCCTTGTCTGCTCAAGAGTCAGTTTGCCGAGGTAGCCTATAGCATGACCGGCCAACTCATCATAAATGTATTCCCTGCCAATTACCACATCTACCTGTATGCCGGGAAAGTCCATCTTTCTCGCCTCAACCCTGGCGACAATCTCCATGGAGACGTTCTGTTTTAATTTAACAGGCTCAAAAGGATTAAGTGACGGCTTTTCAAGTCTTGCCTGAAGGTCCTTATATTCAAGCCCTATGAGTCCGGCAAGTGCAGACACTGTTTCATAGTCTTCAGGCAGGTCCTCTTTAATAACTGATATGTCAAAAGACGGAATATTCCTTACCAATGCATTGTCATTATTATCAAAAATCAGTCCCCGGGGTGCGGATATTTCAATAATCCTTAATCTATTGCTCTCAGCTATTTTTTTAAATTCCGCGCCTTTAACTATCTGCAAATCCCATAGTCTGAAGCTGAAAATTAAAAAAATCCCGATTACAATATATAAACTGACTGTGATCCGCTTTTCCATGCTAATTAATCCTGCTCCTGACCTGCAGTGTGGTCTGATTGTCTATATCAGAGTTTAAAACAGGATACAGCATCAAACCCGCAGCCATTGTATATGCAACCTGAAGAACGGACGTTTCAAAAGACCTGTTAATAAAAGACATGTGGGCAAATGTTTCAAGACATATATAAATCATATAGATATCAATAAATGAAAAGACCCCGATCAAAACAGTGCTGATAAATATGTTCCATTGAAAAAATTTACGTCTCGTAGCCCCCATTAAATATCCTGTAACCGCTTTACTAAGTATATTGGGGCCCATAATAAAACCGCTTGCAGAATCAATCAGTAAACCTGTCAATGCCCCATAGAGCATGCCCTGTTTCTGCCCATATTTAAACGAGAAGAAACACACAAGTACAAGCACTAGATCAGGTCGGGTCAGATTAAAAAACAGTGAGGCCTGAATTGATACAGCTATAAAAGCAACGAATAGATATAGAGTAAAAGCCTTCATCTTTTAAGAATGGCAACTTCTTCAACAGCGTTAAGGTTCTGTGCAGTTGATACTTCAATTTCAAGGAAAGGCTCTCCATCACGCTTTTTGACATCCGTGACATGACCTATCAAAACACCCTCCGGATATATCCCGTCAAGCCCTGAAGTCAGCAGTTTTTCCCCGATCTTGACTACAATGTCCTGTGGCACATATTTCAAATAACACCTGTCATCACCGCGTCCCTCCATTATCCCTTCTATCCTGGTAGTCTGGGTCCTGACGGCAACCGAGGAGTTTACATCAGTTATGAGCACAATACTCGCCGTGTTATTTAAAATATTAAAAACCCTTCCAACAGCACCGGAAGGGGTAACAGCGACCATATCTCTGGAGATACCGTCCTTTTCCCCTTTGTTTATCCATAAGATCTGAAACCAGTTGGTAGGGTCCCTTGCAAATACGTCAGCAGATGTAATATAGTCCGGTCTCTGCGACTTTAACTCAAGCAGTTCCCTGAGTCTCTCATTTTCATTTTTAGCCTCTATATATTCATTCACTTCCTGATTGGCAAGTTCAACCTGTGCTAATAACCGTCTGTTTTCTTCTTCCTTGCCGACAATCAGAATATAGCTTTGAAAAAATTTCTTAACACTTTTGCTGAAATTGAAAATTCCTCTTTCAAGAATTACAAGCGGATAATTTGTAACGTTGAATTCGGGCTCCTCTGAACCGCCCTTGATGCCCTGGTAGGTAAGTACCCCGAAAATCAGCAGGATGAAAAGTATAAATATAAAATAATTTTTCTTTGGAAACATCAATTGTTTCTAATAGCTCAGTAATAAAGAGTGAAGGCTAAGCAAAAAAGGATGAAAACTTATAAGACATCTCTAAAAGTCAGATTAAAAAAATCTTAAGAGCGTAATTTTTATTTTTCAGCTTCACATCGATACCCTCTTCAGGATATCTAAATCATCCAGTACCTGCCCGACACCATGCACTACAGCACTAAGCGGGTCTTCAGCAACAAGCACCGGCAGATCTGTTTCATTCTTGAGCAGAAGGTCAAGACCTCTTAAAAGAGCCCCCCCGCCTGCGAGTACAATACCTCTATCCACAATATCAGAAGCAAGTTCCGGGGGAGTGTTTTCAAGCGCAACCTTTATAGTATTTATTATCACCATCACCGGTTCACTTATAGCATCTCTGATTTCTTCTTCAAAAATAGTAATGGTCTTTGGAATCCCGGAGACAAGATCCCTCCCCTTTACTTCCATACTCTTGTCACCGGAGCCCATCTTAAAGGCAGACCCCAGTTCTCTCTTGATAAGTTCGGCTGTTCTATCGCCTATGAGAATCTTTGTTTTATTTTTAATGTAATGCACAATAGCCTCGTCCATTTTGTCACCGCCAATTCTTACTGCCTTACTGTATACGACCCCGTGAAGGGAGATAACCGCTACATCCGTGGTCCCGCCTCCGATATCAACAACCATACTTCCGGATGGCTCTCCAATAGGAAGACCGACGCCAAGGGCAGCCGCCATCGGTTCCTCTATAAGATATATTTCCCTTGCACCGGAAACCTGGGCAGCATCTTTAACCGCCCTCTGCTCAACCTGGGTTATCCCTGAAGGGACTCCAATAACTACTCTTGGCGATATAAAACTCTTCCTGTTATGGACTTTTCGAATAAAATATTTGAGCATTTCACCAGTCTTGTCAAAGTCGGCAATAACACCGTCTTTCAAAGGCCTCATCGCTATAATATTTGCCGGAGTCTTGCCAAGCATCCTTTGTGCTTCTGCTCCAACTGCTATAACTTTTCCGGTATCTTTGATAATCGCCACCACAGAGGGCTCATTACACACAATACCCCTGTTTTTCACAAATACAAGTGTGTTGGCAGTTCCAAGATCTATGGCAAGGTCATTTGAAAACCACCCTAAAATATTCTGAAACACTTAAACCTCCTATTTATCAATTAAAACAAGTTTGCACTGATAAAACAAGTTTGCACTGAGTAATTCAGTAAGAATTTATTCAGGCCGCCTGACTCTCTTCAATCACACGAGTCTTTGAGAGTTCATCTCCAAGCCTCATACCATGTTCGCTTCCTACCATAACCAGCGATTCTAAAAAAACAATGAGAAAAGGAAAGACAAAACCTATTAAAGGCAACATCATCAGCAGGTATCCACCGGCAAAAATAAAATTTCTTATTATCGATTCCTTAAAAGTACAGATTTTCCCCGTTTCATAAAGTACAACTTTAAGTTTGATAAGCCGTTTCCCAATGCTTCTTCCATCAAACAGCCCATCAGCTATTAGAAGATAAACCAGTCCTGCAAAAAAACCCACTCTGGGTATCGTCTCCAGCAAAACACCTATGATTATAAAATCTATCGCCCTGGCTATTATTCTGTTTAGAATCTTAGCCTTAACTAATTCTTTCTGTTCAGAAAGGTTTTCAGATATGTTCATTTTAAATTATTTTAATTTCATCCATATTAACAAATAGTATGCTTTATTTCAAGAAGCATCGAAAATTCATTTCACTCTCAATAAGGGCTTAATATCCGATTGCTGCAGCAGACACGGAAACCGGTTTTGTAATGAAATCAAACAAAACACCAGATAGTAAACCCTCTTAGAAGAACTTTACTTTTCTAACGGGGTAAAAATATATATCAAATAATAAATATAGTCACCGGAATTCAGCTAAAGGTTACCCACACCTCTCCCTCACAGTTCTGATAACCTTTGTGTAGTCCTCTGAATTAAAAAATGCGCTTCCCATTACCAGAATATCCGCTCCTGTCTTTACCAGAACACCGGCATTATCAGCATTTACACCACCATCAATTTCTATCTCTACACCGGCACCCTTTTGCTGAGTTATATCCTTTAATATTTTGAGTTTATCCAAAGTTTGCGGTATAAACTCCTGACCGCCAAACCCCGGATTAACAGACATTAAAAGCACCATATCAAGCTCAGTCAGTATAAAATCGAGAACATTGACAGGAGTAGCGGGGTTAAGAGAAACACCCGCTTTCATTCCCTTTGATTTTATATAATTAACACTCCTGTTCAGATGTGTTGACGCTTCTGAATGAATCGTTATTATGTCAGCACCAGCCTTAGCAAAAATATCTATAAACATGTCAGGGGATTCGATCATAAGATGTACATCCAGAGGAAGAGTCGTAACCTTTTTAACAGCTTCAACAATAGGAGGACCTACTGTTATATTCGGAACAAAATGACCATCCATAACATCAATATGAATTAAATCAGCGCCGGCTTTTTCAGCCGCCTTTACTTCTTCACCCAGTCTGGAAAAATCTGCCGATAAAATAGACGGAGCTATTTTAATCATAGAACCCCCTTTAAAACATAAAAAATAAACAACAAAAATCAAAATGCAAAATCAAGGAATTATTAAAAAATTAAATTATTTTCTTCTTCACAAACCGTAGACCATATTTTTTATTTTTAACTTTTAAGCTCTGATTTTAAAAACAGTTTTACTGTTTTTAAAATGAAAAACCTCCGCCCCGCCCCAGTGTAATATCTACTGAATCACCCTTTTTTATAATAGCACCTGCTTCCGGTTTCTGAAAGACAATTACTCGCCCCCTGTCATGTTTTATAAGTTTAATCCCGAGAGTAGCTGCCACTTTTGCGGCTTCCTCCGTTGTCATGTTAATAAAAGAAGGACATCTATAGGATACATTGTATGGGCCTAAACTTACAACGAGATTTACCTTATTATCACTAAAATTCCCTGGCAAAGGCCTCTGAGTAATAACCCTGTTTTTTTTCACTGTATCAGAGTGCACCTTTGTAATTTTTCTTATTTCTATATCTGTTCCCTTAAGCATTGGTTTTATATCTTTAACATGCATGTTTTCAAAAGAAGGTATTGACACCACCTTTTCCTTGCTGACAAATACGCTTACACTTGACCCTTTTTTGATTTTCCCTCCATATTTTATCCCCTGACTGATGATATTTCCCGGAGGGATATTCTCCTCATACTTTTCCCCCTCTATCTCAATGTAAAGCCCGCTATCAGTTAAAAGTTCAGTCGCTTCAGCGATGCTTCTCCCTACAAGCAGCGGAACCTTAACAGTCTTATCCAAATCGATTAACTTAAAAAGCATAAATGCGGCGATAGCTCCGACAGCGGCAAAACCGGTTAAATACAGTATTAATCTGAGCAGATTTTTCAACATGGATTAAGATTAAAATATTTCGTGCATGATTTTAACTGACATATCAGGCGCAAAAATTTATTTTTCCTGGCTTGCAAAAAAACTGAGCGCGTCCTTTACTTTATCAAGATCAACCTTTGTGTTAAAACACGGCCCGAAAGGCCTTTCATTTATAATACCGAGAATCGGAAGAGGATATGTGTCTATAATTCCGCTGGAAAGATCACGTTCGCATGCAACAGCTACAATACCTTCGGGTCTGGCGCTAACTACAATTCTTCTGGCTATGGTCCCGCCCGTTGCGATAAACAGTTCCAGGTCAAGTTCTTTTGCTATAGAAACAAAATCCTTTATTTCGCACTTGCCGCACCCCTCACAGTTATAAACATTCTGAGTGATCCTTATCTTACATTCACTGTTTTGAAGACAGTGGGGAAGCAAAAGAAGCAGCCTTTTTGAAGGGTTTCTTTTAAAACGGCGGACGAGTCTGTTATTCACTTCTATAAAAGCGTTTTGCAGCCTCTCTTTCTTAATCCTGAAGACCCATCCGAAGATAAGCATCAGAGGATAAACAAGTTTAATAAATAAGCCCCTAACCATCTGTCCCTGCATCAATTACCATCCTTTCACTTATCCTTCTGCCCTGTAAAAACGCTTCAACTGCCATAACCGGTTTTCCAGCCGGCTGTATTTCAAGTATGGAAAGAACTCCCATCCCGGTTCCGACAAGTAATGTATCTTTGGTAACCTTAAGGATCGTTCCCGGACTCCCTTCTTCATCATGTGAAACTGCTTTGAGAATTTTAACCCGTTCACCATCAATAAAGCAGTATGCTCCGGGCCATGGATTCATTCCCCTTATATGATTGCACAGTTCAACTGCAGATTTCGACCATGAAATAAGGCCATCTGTTTTTTTCAGGGCTCTGGCATAAGACACATCGCCTGTCTGAGCCCTTGGTTTCAATCCGCCGTCTTCCAATCCTTTTAATGTGTTCTCTAAAATATCTGATCCTGCATATGAGAGTCTTTCAGTAAGACTTCCTGCCGTATCATCATCATTTATCCCTATATCCTGCTGAAGTAATATAGGACCTGTGTCCATGCCTTCATCCATAAGCATAGAGGTAATGCCTGTTGTTTTTTCACCATTTACTATGGCCCAGTTTATAGGGGCGGCTCCACGGTATTTGGGAAGAAGGGAGGCATGAATATTGATACATCCGGATTCCGGAAGATCAATAATCTCCAGAGGCAATATCTGCCCGTACGCTACAACAACAATTACAGATGGAGCTAATGACTGTAATTCACTTACAAAATCCGGGGCTCCAGCTCTATGAGGCTGCAATATTCCAAGTCCCGCCTTTTGAGCTTCCTGTTTAACGGGGCAGAATGTTATGCGCCCCTTCCTCCCGCTTTTTTTATCAGGCTGAGTCACAACAGCAAGCACTTCATGCTTTGAGTTAAGCAGAGATTGAAGATGCCGGACAGCAAAGTCAGGAGTGCCGAAAAAAATAAGCTTCAAAGGATCCCCTTTCAGAGCTAAATGCGAAATAAAACACAAAATTTATGCAAAAGAAGGGCGTTAGAAATTCTCAGAAAACTTATTGTTGTCCATATTTATTTTTTTTAAGTACCGTTTTTTGAAAAATTCCTTCTTGATTCTTCCCACCCTGTCAATGAACAAAATACCGTTTATGTGATCTATTTCGTGCTGAAGCGCCCTTGACAGCAATCCTTCAGCGTTTATTTCAATTGGTTTGCCGTTTCTGTCCAGGCCGGTTACGTTAATTTTTTCGGCCCTGTTTACAATTGTCAGATAGCCCGGTACGCTCAGACACCCTTCTTCAGTCTCAATTTTTCCATCAAAAGAAATAACCTCAGGATTTATAAGAACAATCAATGGAACCTGCTCTTCTTTGCTGCTCACATCGACTACCAGAACCTGTTTTGAAACACCGATCTGGTTAGCAGCAAGGCCGACACCCGGGGCCGCATACATGGTCTCTATCATGTCGTCAATGAGTTTTCTGAGTTCAGCGTTAAACTCCTTGACCGGCTCTGTTTTCTCTCTTAATATTATGTCAGGATATTTTTTAATTTCAAGTACAGCCATTCTGATATTTAAACAATTTTCTAAAAAAATAACAAGTTACCTGCCTAACGGAAAACGGACATTAAAGTCATTTTTTAATCCTGATAATCACCTGACTCCCCTGATTGTTCGGAAAAATCCGATACTTCACAGTTATTTCAAATAACAATTGACAGAGGGTGTGGGCTTTGATACTATACTCGCAAAAAAGTCATCACAAAAAAAAGAGGATGTCGGGTATAATTAACAGTATCCCGGGAGGATCATTATGAAAGAAATTTTAAACATATCATTTTTAAATAACAGCATCATGGATTATTCCTTTTGCCTTCTGATTATTATTGTCGGTTCCATTCTTATCAGAACATTTAAAAACATAATTATAAAGCGCCTCAGTGAATGGGCACAGAAGACCGCTACAACAATAGACGATTTTTTGATCTATAGCCTTGAAAAGAAATTAATACCCCCTCTTTATTTCGGAGTCCTGTACCTGTCAACAAAAAGCTTAAACTTAACGTCTTCGGTAATCAGAATCATTGATATCCTTGGAGTTATTCTTCTAACTTTTATCTGCGTACGGTTTTTAATTATGCTCTTAACCTATGTGCTTGATGCACACTGGCTAAAGAGTGAAAAAGATGAAACAAAAAAGCGTGAAGTCAAGGGACTCGTACCTGTAATAAAGTTCGTTATATGGCTCATCGGTATCATTTTTCTGCTGGACAACCTGGGGTTTGAGGTCAACACTGTAGTTGCCGGGCTTGGAATCGGCGGGATAGCAGTAGCTCTTGCAGCCCAGGCTCTTTTGGGTGATTTGTTCAGTTATTTTTCCATATTATTTGACCGCCCTTTTGAACTTGGTGACTTTATCATTATTGGAGATTTTATGGGGACAGTAGAACACATTGGCATCAAAACAACCAGAATTAACAGTCTTGGTGGGGAACAGCTCGTGTTTTCAAATACAGACCTGACAAACTCAAGAGTGCGTAACTATAAAAGGATGCAGAAGCGGCGCATAGTCTTTAAGCTTGGCGTCACATATCAAACCGCACTTCAACAGCTAAAAGAAATACCCGCCATAATCACTAACATAATAAAGAATGTCAGTGATACGGCCTTAGACCGTGTCCATTTTTCTTCTTATGGAGATTTCAGCCTCAATTTTGAAATAGTATACTATGTGCTAACCGGCGATTATGGCAAATATATGAATGTTCAACAGGAGATTAACCTCGCTATCAAGGAAGAGTTTGAGAAACAGGGGATTGAATTTGCGTATCCTACACAAACACTCTTTTTAGAAAAGACGCAGGGAAATTAATAGATATAAAGGTATGGGGAATTGAAATACGGGAAAAAAGCAATCTCAAAAGCAGTTCTTGAAAAATGGCCGAATCCCGGTTTTGACAGGGATTACACAATAGATATAAATTTTCCCGAATTCACCTGTCTGTGTCCTCGTTCAGGCTATCCTGATTTCGCTTTAATAAAAATCAGCTACACACCTGATAAGCATATAGTTGAACTAAAATCTGTGAAGTTTTATCTTAACAGGTTCAGAAATAAATCCATATCTCATGAAGCTGTAACCAACAAAATCTTTGACGACCTGAAAAAATTTCTAAAACCAAGGCACCTGGAAGTTATCGGAGACTTTAACCCCAGAGGAAATGTTAAGACAGTAGTAAGTGTAAGTGACTAAAAAATCTGTGTAAGTGCAGGTGCTTAGTGTAAGTTAAAAACCTTTTACTGACACTGACACTATAAACTGACACTGATTAGAAGTTCAGTATCTTCATCCCTTTGCCGGCTGATATGGCATACTTCATAGCCTTCCACACAAACTCTTTTGTCTTAACAGCAGACTCCTTAACATCATAACCGAGTGCCATAGACGCAGCAATAGCTGAAGATAAAACACACCCGGTACCGTGAAATTCTCCTTCAAGCCTTTCCCCTTCCAGAGTCAAAAACTCCTCTCCATCAAAAAAAACATCAAATGCTTTATCCTCAAGATGCCCTCCGGTAACTATAACAGTGTCAGGCCCAAGATCCTTTATTTTTTCAGCCGCTTTTTTCATGTCCGCCACATCTTTAATATCGAGTCCGCTCAGAAGCGATGCCTCTTTTATATTGGGAGTTACTACCTTTGCCAGAGGTATCAAATAATTCTTTACTGCGTCCAGAGCGTCTTCCTTAATAAGCCTGAAGCCTGAGGATGAGACGGCAACTGGGTCTACCACAACATTTTTCAGTAAATACTGTTTTATCTTATCAACCACAGCCATGACGTTTTCAGCAGAGTACAGCATACCGGTCTTGGTCGCGTCCGGGAGTATGTCAGTAAGCAGGGCATCCAGCTGTGCGGATAAAAACTCCTTCGAGAGGGGATTAATATCAAAAACCCCTTCGGTATTCTGAACTGTCAGCACTGATGTAACTCCAACACCATACACTTTAAACGCACTAAATGTCCTTAAATCAGCCTGGAGGCCTGCCCCACCCGAAGGATCAGAACCAGCTACTGTAAGAGCAATTTTCATATAGTAAAGACTATATCAAGTAATTTATAATTAGTGCAAGGGACCGTACAAACAAAACCGTTACGGGCTACGAGATACGGGTCACGGGTTAAGACCAGGATAGGAGCAAATAGTTGCATATTTTATTTTTTACTCGAAACGCGCAACCCGCAACCCGTAACGATTTTTCAGTTTAACTGGCACTGTTTTTAACCTGAATATGGATAAGGAAGAATATTTAGAAGTAGTAACCAGAAAAGGCCGTATCATAAAGACAGTTCCGAGGTCTGCTGTACACGGAAACCCATCATTAATACACAGAGTTGTGCATGTCCTGGTTTATAATCAACTGGGAGAACTGTTTCTCCAGAAACGCTCAGCAGACAAAGACGTTGCACCCGGAAAATGGGACACATCTGTGGGAGGACATGTAAACTCAGGTGAAACTCCTGAGGAAGCCCTGCTGCGCGAAATGAAGGAAGAACTCGGCATAACAGAATGCAAGGCAAAATTTCTGTACTCCTACATACATTCAAACCCTTATGAAACTGAACTTGTTTATACTTATGCCTGTATTTATGGCGGTACAATAAATTTTCAGAAAGACGAGATTGACGATGTTAAATCATGGGACATGGAAGAGATAAATAAAAATATCGGAACGGGTATTTTTAGTGATAATTTTGAGCATGAAATCAGAGCCTATACCGAATTCAAAAAATCAATAAACAGATAAATTAAATCAGTTAGCCATATTTTATAAAGTAATATTATTCTTTTTCTTTTTGTTTTGATACATCTGTTCATCCGCTCTATTCATAAGATCTTCTAATGTGCAGGGATTCTCAGAATCGTAACGCGCAATACCGAGACTTAAAAACAGTTCATAATCTTTACCGCCCTTTTTATTATGAAGCTCAAAATTTTTCATTATATGACTGATGATGATCTTATCCACATCAGGAGGCGGCTCTGTCATGAGCATGGCAAATTCATCCCCGCCGATTCGCGCTATGATTTCTGATTTACGAAAAGTCTTTCCAAGAATTACCGCTGTATCAATTAATGCGCGGTCGCCCTCTCTGTGCCCGAATTTGTCATTGATTTCTTTCATATTGTCAAGGTCCATATAAAAAAGCAGCATTACCCTTTTATTGCGGTCTGCTATTTTAAACTGCTGTTCTGCCAGGGTCAGGAAGCCTCTCCTGTTAAGCAGGCCTGTCATTGCATCGGTGATAGCGGCATCACTCAGATTCTTTTCCATTTTCTTACGCTCGGTTATGTCACGAACACTGCAGACAAATAAACGGGTTTTATCCAGTTTAATTTCCCTGATATAAAGCTCGATTGGGACTGTGGAACCGTCACTGCGTTTTCCAACTACTTCACGTCCTGAAATTGTATCACCCTTAGCCATGAAATTCTGAATATAAGCATCATGACTGCTGTGGTGAGGTTCGGGGACAAGAATGTTAACATTGTTGCCTATAACCTGTGATGAATAGTACCCGAAAATCTGCTCAGCAGCAAGATTAAACGATTCAACAGTACCCCGCTCGTTTATAGTAATGACCCCTTCGCCAACCATCTCCATAATAGTACGTGAACGTTCCTCGATCCTCTCGAGCTTACTCGTTTCACGCTGGATACGCCGTACCATCGGCCTGAACAGAAACAGGGCAATCATAAACAGCACTGCAAGGATACTAATTAAAATAAATGCATCTATTCGGCCCAGCCTGTCAACATCAGCTTCACTCTTTTTCTGGTACTGTCTTACAAGTGAATCCAGAGTAAAAAGCACATCATTTGAGTTTTCAATAATATATTGCAGATGGGAATTATCCAGAGTTAATCCGGAAGCTGGGGCGCCGGCTAAGGCCTTTGCCTCAACAAGATACTTTCGTACCTTTAAATCAAGATTAACCAACGGTGAATAAAACATTTGCCTGACTCCTGGAGAAGGATTTCCTGGCAGGTCCATATCTTCATTGCCATTCAGAAGCCCATTGTGTGATTGTTCCATAAGGTTAATTGAGAAAAGGAGTTCATCTCTCAGATTTTTCCGTTCAGTGGTATCAATTGAATATACAAGGTGACGGGCCTTAAGCGCGATACGCTGGGACAACATGCGCTGACGGCCGCTTACATTAACAACTGCAGCATTTGAACGTTGAGCAGTTGTGTTTATCTGAAGAAAAATGTAAGAGGTTATCGAGAGAACTGCCAGAAATCCCAGAGCGACAAGATACTTGATTGACATTATTTTTGTTGAAATTTTTTCCATAATAACAATATAAAAAACGATATATTGAAAAATCTACTCTATTTATAATCATATAACAACAGGTAGTGTTTGTATAGCATGGTGAGGAGAAGGAGAGAGTTTAATCCCGTTTTTGCAAACACTCTATGCTAAAATACTTTAGAAGCAAACTTCGAAATATGGAAATAAACCATTATTCGTTCGGCACTATTACAATAAATAAAAAAATCTACAAATCCGACGTTATTATATTCCCGGACAGGGTGAGTTCATCCTGGTGGCGGAAGGAAGGGCATCTTTTGCAGGCTGCAGACATTAAAGAGATCATAACTGCCGGTCTGCCTGTATTAATAATCGGCACCGGTTTTTACGGTGCAATGCGCATTAGCGAAGAAACACACAGCTACCTGAAATCAAAAGGGCTTGAAGTCCATTACTTCAGAACCCAAAAAGCTGTAGAGTTCTACAATAAGATTTCTCCCAAAAAAAAACCGGTTATCGCCGCTCTGCATTTGACATGTTAAGCTTACAGCTTTTGTTTAAGTCTTGTCCAAATGATCTGCTTTTGGCTCTTTGCACAATTCTTTGTAATACTCCGGCTTTCTGTCTTTAAAAATATCATTAAAAGGATTTAACCTCTTGTCTCCTGCTTTTGCAAGGTCAAGCTCCTTTATCAATAACATTTCCTTATCCTCTGAAGCTCTTGTCAAAATATCCCCGCGGGAAGAAACAATTTGACTCTGACCTATGAATCTGAGTGTCTGACCTGTTTTTCTGCTTTCCTCACCTGTTCTGTTAGCCGTAATAGCATACACACCGTTTTCAAGACATCTGACTGGCATAGCCTGCGGACAATAAGGCAGGACCAGATTGGCAGGGTGTGCTATAACCTCTGCGCCAAGAAGTGCAAGACTTCTCATTGATTCAGGAAAGAACCAGTCAAAACATACCATAATTCCGATACGTCCGATCTTTGTATTCCATACCCTGAATCCTGTATCACCCGGAACAAAGTACAGATTTTCATCAGAATAGAGGTGTGTCTTACGATAAATACCGATCAGCCCTTCCGGACCTGTAAGGAGTGCTGAATTATAGAATCTGTCTCCGTCACGTTCGGCAAAGCCCGCTGCAATGTAAATGCCCTTTTCCTGTGATAAACCCGTGAGTGTTCCGGTCGTAAAACCTTTGGCAACAGGTTCAGAAAGTTCGGCTACTTCATCAATAGAAGTAAATTGATAGCCGGTTGCAAAAAACTCAGGCAGGACAAGAAGGTCTAAATCAGCATCTTTTACAGCGAACAGAACCTTTTCAATATTTTCTTTCTTTTTGCCAAAAAGTGCATTGAACTGATAAAAACCTGCTTTCATCGCAATAAGATATCATCTAATGACAATAATTGTCCATAAAATAGCATAATGCAGATCGATATGAAGCTTGCAAAAAACATTATATATAGATTAAAAAAGAATCATATGGCTGAAAATCTGAACTACCTGTTAGTCAGGAGCAAGAGAAGAAGAAAAACAATTTCTGTCAGCATACAGAAAAAAGACAAAATAGTTATTTATGCCCCTCATAATACTCCGGGACATTTAATAGATATTTTTTTTAAAGATAAAAAATCCTGGATAAATAAAAAGCTCTCTCAAAGAGATCCTAAACTGCTTAAACCAAAAGAGTTTGTTTCAGGAGAAGGTTTTCTATACATGGGGAGAACCTATCCGTTGGAAATTCAAAATTTAATTAATAGAGGAAGTTCTTTGAAGTTTTCAGCCCGCAGGTTTATACTGCATAAAAAACATAAGGACAATGCAAAAGAATTTTTTATCAGATGGTACAAAAAAGAGGCAAAAGAAAAGATAACCGAGAGGGTTAAAATTTACAGCAGAAAGCTGCGGGTTGTCCCTGAAGCTCTAAGAATAACCAGCGCCGAGCAGCGATGGGGATCCTGTTCAGGTAAAAACATCTTGTCCTTTACCTGGAGACTCGTAATGGCACCGCTTCCTGTAATAGATTATATTGTTATACACGAATTATTGCACATAAAGGAGAAAAACCATTCTAATAAATTCTGGGGTCTTTTGGAAACCGTAATGCCTGATTATAAAAGCAGACAGCAGTGGTTAAAAAACAACGGGTACCACCTCACGCTTTATTGAGCGCTTAAAGATTGCAGTGATCACGGCAATCAGGTATATTAAATTGTAGATTTAAAAAAGAATATTACCTGTTATCATTTACCTGCCTGCAGGCAGGTAAATGATAACCATTAACTAATAACATATTATCAGGAGGTATTTGATGGGATCATGTGATAGTTGCGGTACCGGGGCAGGTCCATTTGCTGAAGGAAAGGAACTTGTTGAGTTTGTATATAACGCTCACGGCGGTGCGATTAAGAACCAGCCCATTCCAAACGGCGGTCTGGATACAAAGTGTCAGGGCTGTGGAGAGGCTTTTACCCTGAAAAAATTTGTAGGCAAGTGTCCAAAGTGCGGTGGTGTACATGCTGTTTCACCTCCCCGCTGTGATAATGCTGCCAACATACAGTTTGCGGGCAAGGACTACAAACTTCCTGAGTAGTTAAACATGCATGATAACTGGCACACAGCATCAAAGGGACAAGGTTGATAAAGACTTCCCATATATTGTTTTAGACTTTATGCCTATGTATCTTTGTCACTTTGCTCCTGAGTAGTTAAGCCTTTTAAATATCTGATAACCATACAGTGCCGAACCCCAGAGTCCGCTCTCCTGATTATTAATCAGAAATACCGGGATCTTTTTCAGCAGGCCCCCCATTGTAGCAGAACTTCTGAACTCTTCTTCAAAGTTTTTATGCTTCAGCAGTTCCGGTATCCTTGCAGCAACTCCGCCGGCAACATAAACACCGCCGATAGCCACTATCTCAAGCGCATAATTCCTGCATACTCTGCCGTAAAACCGCGCGGTCCACGCAAAAGTTTCAGAATCAGGCGAAGATTTTGCCGCTATTTCCTGAGGATCAAGCCTCTCCCCTGTCAGAAAAGCATGTATACTGCTTAATCCCTTTCCTGAAACAACTGAATTGGATGTTATATATTTTTCCTTAAGCTCCAGCATAAGGAATTCCTGAAACTTAAACTCTCTCTCTGAAACAAAAGGGAAATCAGCGTGCCCCCCCTCTGATGCAACCGCCGCAAACCCTCCAGCCCCGTCAGGCACAAGCGCTGCCTTGCCAAGCGCCGTACCTGCCCCGATTACCGCCAGGACTGAATCAGGCCCCTTCCGGCCCGGCAATATCTTCTCAGCACTTTCCCCTACAGGTGAGCGGCATGCAAAAGCCTGAGCAACAAAATCATTAATTAAAACGCATTTCTTGAATCCGAAATCGTCCTTAGCATTTGAAATATCAACATCCCATGAAATAAAAGGAGGTGAACTGTAAACACCATTCTCAACAGGTCCTGCCACAGCAACAGCTACAATATCAGCATCACCCGGATCAAGAGAAAAACCACTACCTCTTAACATATCAATCAAGTAGCCAAAGGATGAGGAATCTTTTGTCCTCAGCCATTTTGTCTCAACAAGAGAAAGTCTCCCGGATGAATTCACTTCAAACAGGGCAAACCTGCTGTTTGTTCCACCTATGTCAGCGCTGATAATTTTTATCATAACGAAACCTCGAAAGCTCTATCTCTCCATCTTTACCCTTAGAATTATAAGAATAAAAATACCCACCATGAACAGTATTCCGCCTGCTAATGCCCAGAAAGCGCCCGGCTCCCTGTTTATCTGAAGCAGTATAGCTTTATGAGGGCGGAACCTTAAATCCTTAACATTAATATTAAGTCCCTTTCTAATCGAAGGTTCATTCGGCCTGATCTCATCTGCAAAAAGCAATTTGTTATTCAAAAAATATTCTACCTTAACTTCCCAACCTGTTATATATCCTTCAGCGCCTGAATAGATGCTTATATCCTTGACCAGCAGAATTGTATTGTCTTCTGAAATCTTAAGCAAAGACCCTTCTCCGGCAACACTAAAAGTCTGAGCACTCCCAATAGCACTTAACAGGTGCGCCAGCAGGATAAAAAGAAAGCCGATATGTATTATCTGTGGTGATATAAGAAGCAGCCACTGCGTAACCTTTCTCTTTTTTACAATAGACTCAATGCTGCAAAAAAGGGTATTAACTGCAAGAACAGTAAGGATTCCCATCAGGCCCCACAACCACCAGGTAACCGTCAAAGGCTGTTTTATTAACCACTCAAACATTGGGATTGAGTGAATACTTTGAAACTCCTCTTTACCCGGCATAACCAATGCGCCGGCAAAAAGCAAACCGAGAATAAGACCCAGCAGCCAGAGGGTTGTCCTTAAAGAGAAAAAAAATCCAATCACATGTCTGAATAAATTCATCATTTAAGATTCTCAAAAAAACCTAACAATACCTGTGTAATCAAGGCTGTTGATGACTCTTTCAACAGGCTGCTAAAAACTGTGAGAACTCTTCATTAAAAGACTTACCCCGAGATAAGTGAACAGTACCACCGCAAACCCTAAGATACTGAGGTAAGCAAGAGGTCTACCCATCCACCACTGCCTGAGCCTGGCATGAAGAAACAGGCCATAAAATAACCATAAAATACTTGTCCAGAGCTCTTTGGGCGTCCATAACCAGTATGTGCCCCAGGCAAGGTATGCCCATATGCCTCCGAATATTATTGACAGTGTAAAAAGAAAGTAACCTATAAGCACGGCCTTGTACTGCAGACCTTCATAAAGGTTATTCTGCTCTCTCAGGTACATATATCCTATAAGAGCCGCCAGACCGAAAAGCGCGTAAGAAAGAAATGCCAGCACAACATGAGCTTCAAACCAGAATGTCTTTAGCACCGGAGGAAGAGGTGAATTGTGCTGTGATGAGGTAAGGACAAATACGGTAAAAACTGACACTGTTATGGCCACAAGGTTAAAAAACCGTGAACGGTTTTTTATGACGATGCTAAAAGGTATTGCAAATATAACAATAGAAGCGGACAGAAAAGCAAGAGTGTCATGAGGCCCGACAAGAGGCAGCCTGCCAAGTTCAAACCCTCTTGAAACTATGTATACTGTCTGAAGGGCAAGCCCGATAAACAGAAGGGGCTTTTTCCAGAGCGTAAAAAGATAACAGGCAAATGAAAACGTTAGTATCAACATAGGCAGGATGTTTTATTATATTACTAAATAATGTTTCTGTCCCCCTACATCTCTCCGATCGCGTCCATGGTCATTTTTTCCGCCATCTCAAATACAGCCCGTTTACCATCCTCTGTCCGGGCTTCTATATAAAACCTGACCTTGGGTTCTGTCCCGGACGGACGTATCATAAGCCATGAACCGTCATTAAACACAAGTTTTGTCCCGTCTACTGTTATAACATTACTCACTGTTTTTTTGCTTCCGCCTATATCAACAACCGTTCCCACTTTATACTGCTTACTGATCACGGAGAGTCTTTTTTTAAGTGCTTCTCCTGCGATGGAACGATCAACTTCAATCCCTGACCTGTCCGGGTAAAACGCGCCATATTCATCCATAATACTCTGAAGGTATGCACTCAGGTTTTTACCTGTAACCGCCATCATTTCAACAGCCAGAAGCAGCCCAAACAGTGCATCTTTTTCAAGAGTATGATTATAACCGGATATCCCGTCTGATTCTTCAAAAGCTACAATAGCTCTTTCATCTGCATCCGACAGCATAAATGGCCGGAAATTTTTAAAACCGACTTTTGTTTCATGAACGCTAACCCCGAGTTTTTGTGCTATAGCATTTACAAGATTACTGGTGCCAACAGATTTTGCCACAACTCCTGAAAACCCTTTATATACTTTAAGGAAATGCATGGCCATAGCACCGAAATAGTTCATGGGAATCTGCATTTCTGAGTCAGCAAACCGTATGCGGTCACCATCAGGGTCCATGATAACTCCGAGTTTATAGGGAGAATCGCTGTTTCCAAGAACTTTTTCAACCCCTGTCATATTCCTTTCAGAAGGCTCGGGAGCAACTCCTCCAAAAAGGAAATCATCTTCAGTCCGCAAATACTGTATCTTTTTGTTTGTGCCTATAATACGCTGAATCCGGCCTCTTGTAGCGCCATGCACATTATCAATACAGATAATACATTCTTCCCTCTCTATAAAATCACGTATTTTCCCGATATCGAGTGTTTTTCTATCGGACAAATAATCTATATATATATCTGTCAGATCAACCTTTTCAATGCTCACCGGGTTTTCTGACTTTATAAGTGTGGAATCTGCCATCATACTGTTGGCTATTTCCTCAATCTTAGTGGTAATTTCAGCTCCCGCCGGGCCGCCGTCTGAAGGATTGAATTTAAAACCACCGTAATTTGCCGGATTATGAGACGGAGTAAGATTAATGGAGCACGCAGTCTTCAGCATCTCGATCCCGGCTGAAAATTCAGGTGTAACTGCCTCCCCTGCATACCATGTCCTGATGCCTTCTTTTTGAAGCAGTCCCATAACCTCCATTGCAAATGCCCTGCCGAGAAACCGGCTGTCATGACCTACAATAACTCCCCTTGTTTTGACTTCCTCATAATCTGATACTCCCATCGCTTTAAAAACAGGGGTGCTGATGGACTTTAACATCCGGATGACTGCGGATGTTACCACACGTACATTGTTAAAGGTAAAATCAGTGCCTATTTCACCCCTCCAGCCGGAAGTGCCGAATACTATTTTTGCCGGCGCACTATTTGTACGGGCAAATCCCTCTATCTGATGCAGCAACTTCCTTCCTTTGGAAACATCTGTCATTATTCGTTTCCAGCACTCACCAGCATTTTTAAATTCCACAACCATCAGCCACCTTTATATATTTATAAAATGAGATAAGATCTCTATCCCTTTTAACCAGTCTGGATTATTTTATACGAATTCAGCCAGAGAAGGAAATAGTTTAAATCAGGTATGTCAAAGCAATTTAGAAATGTCCTATTCTTAGCAAAATAGAAATGTCCTATTTGGCTGTTAAGCTGATAAGCTTCTTTTAAGTGTAGCGTTTTTGTTCT